>ENA-OROL01001080-OROL01001080.1-human-gut-metagenome-genome-assembly--contig:-NODE-1080-length-23838-cov-13.671320_pt1 | contig 23838 bp, 19 predicted proteins | sample MGYA00242128_ERZ509048 | MGnify/ENA primary metagenome ERZ509048 (study PRJEB26280, sample SAMEA2338750) | human gut metagenome | biome: human gut; feature: human-associated habitat; material: faeces...
ATCGAACTGCCGGACGGCACCGTGGTCACCGGCAAGACCGGCCCCCTGCTGGGTGCGGCGTCCTCGGCCCTGCTCAACGCGCTGAAGAAGCTGGCCGGCATCGATCAGGAAGTCGATCTGGTCTCCGCCGCCGCCATCGAGCCCATCCAGACCCTGAAAACCAACTATCTGGGCAGCAAGAACCCCCGGCTGCACACCGATGAGATCCTCATTGCGCTGTCCAGCTCTGCTGCGGCCAACCCCACCGCCGCCCTTGCGCTGCGCCAGCTCTCCGCCCTGAAGGGCTGTGACATGCACTCCACGGTCATCCTGTCCAGCGTGGACACCGATACCGTGAAGAAGCTCGGCATGTACCTGACTTGTGAGCCCGCCTACGAGGAAGAGGGCCGCAAGTACCACAAAAAGTAAGCGTTCCGTATATAAAAAGCGCCCTCCGCATCGTTTGGTGCGGAGGGCGCTTTGTTGTTGATCTCGGTGATCAGACGTGCATCATGCTGCGCTGCTGGACGGTGCGGAACTTGAGGGCCGCAGCGATGAAGCCTTTGAACAGCGGGTGGGCGCGGTTGGGCCGGCTCTTGAACTCCGGGTGGAACTGGGCACCCAGATGGAAGTCGCGACCGGGCAGCTCCACGGTCTCCACCAAGCGGCCGTCGGGGCTGGTGCCGGAAATGACAAGGCCCTTTTCCTCCATCTCGGTGCGGAAGTCATTATTGAACTCGTAGCGGTGGCGGTGGCGCTCCCAGATCTCGGATTCGCCGTAGCACTCGGCCATCTTGGTGCCGGGCTTGACGGTGCAGGGATACTTGCCCAGACGCATGGTGCCGCCCTTGGGGATGTTGCCCTGCTGGTCGGCCATCAGCGCGATGACGTTGTGCTTGCCGTCCGGGGTGAACTCGCTGGAGTTGGCATCGGCGTAGCCCAGCACGTTGCGGGCAAACTCCATGACCATGATCTGCATACCGAGGCAGATGCCGAAGTAGGGCACATGGTTCTCGCGGGCATACTGGGCCGCTTGGATCATGCCCTCAATGCCGCGGTCACCGAAGCCGCCCGGCACGATGATGCCGTCCACGTCGGTGAAGGCTTCCTTGCAGGCAGCCTGATCGGTCAGGTCCTCACTCTCGACCCAGCGGATCTCCACCTGACTGTCGTTCTCGAAGCCGGCATGGTACAGGCTCTCCATGACGGAGAGGTAGGCGTCGTGCAGCTTGACGTACTTGCCCACCAGCGCGATGGTGCAGGTCTTGCTGCGGGTGGCGATGCGGGAGACAACGTTCTTCCACTCGGTCAGGTCGGCGGGGGGAACGTCCAGCTTGAGCTTGTTCACCACCACGTCGTCCAGACCGTTGGTGTGGAGCATCAGCGGGCACTGGTAGAGGCTGGGCATGGTCAGGTTCTCGATGACGCATTCGGGCTTGACGTTGCAGAAGGTGCTGATCTTGCGGCGGATGTCGCCGCCCACGCTGCCGTCGGCACGGAGGATGATGATATCCGGGTTGACGCCCATGCCCTGCAGCTCCTTGACGGAATGCTGCGCGGGCTTCGATTTATACTCGTCCGAGCCGGAGATGTAGGGCACCAGAACCACGTGGATGTAGCAGCAGTTGTCGCGGCCCTGCTCCAGACCCACCTGACGGATGGCCTCAAGGAAGGGCTGGCTCTCGATGTCGCCGGTGGTGCCGCCGATTTCGGTGATGACCACATCGGCTTCGGTGGAGGAAGCCAGATTGTAGATATAGCTCTTGATCTCGTTGGTGATGTGGGGGATGATCTGGACGGTCTGGCCGAGGTAAGCGCCCTGACGCTCCTTGTTCAGCACGTTCCAGTAGACCTTGCCGGTGGTCAGGTTCGAATACTTGTTCAGGTTCTCGTCGATGAAGCGCTCGTAGTGGCCGAGATCGAGGTCGGTCTCGGTGCCGTCGTCGGTGACGAAGACCTCACCGTGCTGCAACGGGCTCATGGTGCCGGGGTCTACGTTCACGTACGGGTCAAGCTTCTGGCTGGCGACCTTCAGGCCGCGGCACTTCAGCAGACGGCCCAGCGAAGCCGCCGTGATGCCCTTGCCCAGACCGGAGACGACGCCGCCGGTGACGAAGATGAATTTTGCCATAAAGTTTTATCCTCCTCTATTGTTTCTTTTCCCAAGAAAACTCCCCCAGTCTGCTTCGCAGCCAGCCCCCTCTGAGAGGGGGCCTCACCGTACTGTAACGTCTCCCTCGCTGAGGGAGACGGCATCGCGCCAGCGATGACGGAAGGAGTACGTTTCCAAACCAGTATTATACACCTTAATCCTCGTAAGAATCAAGGATTTCCTGTGCAATTTCTGCGCGGTCGCGGCGGGTATCCATGGCCCGCTTTTCGATCAGGCGGTGGGCGTCGGTTTCCGTCATCCCCTCCCGCTCGATCAGGCAGCACTTGGCGCGGCTGACCAGACGCACCTGCGCGATCTTTTCCTGCATTTTGGCGTTTTCCTGCCGCAGACGCAGCAGCCGGTGGTTGCTGGCGGCAGCGATGTGGATGGCCTGTAAAAACAGGGTGTTGGAAAACGGTTTGCTCAGCAGCAGCACGCCCGCGTCACTCATGGTCCCCAGCAGCTGCTCGGCGGCAGCGGCCTTTGCCAAGAGCAGCACGCCCGCGTCCGTTTTCTCCACGGCGTCCGCGCACAGCTCGTGGCCGAACTCGTCCGGCAGCGGCGCGTTGACCACGATGAGCTCAAAATCGGATTCCAGCATCCTTCGCCGGGCCTCGGCCCCGCTGGGCACGATCAGAGGCCGGGGATACCCCAGCTCTGCCAGCCGCGCGGAGATGTACTCGTTCGAGCTTGCACCGGCGCTGACGATCAGAGCACGTCCCATACGGATCGCTCCTTTCTTATTCCCCTCTCTTTTTCCGGTACGGCTCAGACGGCGTTGAAGTAATGGATGCGCTCATACTCCGCCGGGTCGGCGGCGTTCTTCAGCGCGGCACAGCGCTTGAGTTCCTCCTCATAGTAGCGGTGGGACAGTTCCTCCGGCAGGACGGAGCGCAGAAATTCGCTCTCCTGCGCAGCCTGAACGGCCTCCTCCAGCGAGGCGGGCAGCATTTCCAGCCCAAGGCCCTCGGCCTCGTCAGGGCGGAACAGGTTCTTATTCACCGGCTCCTGTAAGATCATCCGGTGCTCGATGCCGTCCAGACCGGCGGCAAGGATCAGCCCGATGGCCAGATAGGGATTGCAGGCGGGATCCGGGCTACGCAGCTCCATGCGGCAGTTGTCCCCCTTCACCTGCGGGATGCGGACCAGCTGGCTGCGGTTCTGGCGGCTCCAGCTCACATATTTGGGGGCCTCGTCGCTGCCGAAGCGGAGGTAGCTGTTGGGCAGCGGGTTCGTAAAGACAGTCAGCTCCCGGCTGTGGGCCAGAACGCCCGCCATGAAGCTGCCCGCGATGCTGTCGGGGGCGATATCGCCCTCAAACAGGTTGCGGCCGTCCATATAAAGGGACAGGTTGATGTGGAGTCCGCTGCCCGCCTGATCGACCAAGGGCTTGGGCAGGAAGCTGGCGTGGATGCCGCTGCGCATGGCCACAGCCCGGACGATCTGCTTGAACATCATCACATTGTCGGCGGTCTTGAGCGGGCCGGCGTGGTGACAGTCGATCTCGTTCTGGCCGTTGCCGCTCTCGTGGTGGCTGTGCTGGGGGCTCATGCCCATCTGCTCCATGGTCAGGCAGATGTCCCGGCGCAGATTCTCGCCCGCGTCCAGCGGGGCTACGTCGAAGTAGCCGCCAAAGTCGATGGGCACACGGGTCGGGCGGCCGTGGTCATCGTTTTCGAACAGGTAAAACTCGCACTCGGCTCCCACGTTGCAGGTAAGGCCCAGCTTGCGGAACTTGCGGCTCATCTGGCGCAGAAAGCCCCGGCAGTTGCCGCCGAAGGGGGCGCCGTCCGGCTTCTCCACGTCGCAGAAGAACTGCATCACCCGGCCCTCGGTGGGCCGCCACGGCAGGATGGTCACGGTGGACAGGTCGGGCCGGAGGACAAGGTCGCTCTCCTCCACCTTCATGAACCCGGCAATGGAGCTGCCGTCGAAGCAGACGCCGTCCTCCAGTGCCTTGGGCAGGTCGCTGGCCAATACGGCGATGTTTTTCTGGGTGCCGAAGATATCGCAGAACGCAAAGCGGACGAATTTAACGTTGTTGTCCTCCACAAAATCGAGGATGTCCTGTTGGGTCGTATAGCTCATAAAGATCCCCTCTCAAGAAAAACGCCTAAAGGCCTGCCCTCGGAAAAGAGCAGGTCTTTAGGCTGGTGTAAGAAATAGGAAAAGGAGAATGGCTAATAAATTCTACAGCCTAACGATGCGTTATGGAATGCGCCGGAAATCAGACGTAGTAGAGCATCTTGCTGTAGCTGGGCAGAGGCCAGTAATCCTCGCCGCAGATGGTCTCGGCTGCGTCGGCGGCAGCGCGCAGGGCATCCATGGCCGGGATGACGGTATCATGGAAAGCCACGGCCTTTTCGCTCTCGCTGGTCAGTGCCTCAGCGGCATCCACGACCTGCTGCAGCGTATCGATGGCGTCGCTCATGGCGTCGGCATCGTCAGAAAGCTTGGTCAGGGTCTTGGTCTCGCTGCGGACGCTGATGGACTCGCTGACAGCCATCTTGGAAGCGGCGGTGTTGGCGACTTCGCTCATGTACGCATTGACGGCGGGCAGCAGCTGCTTGCGGGCCATTTCGAGCATGGTCAGCGCCTCGATGTTGATGATCTTGGCGTAGTGCTCCATCTCGACCTCGTAACGGCTCTCCATCTCCACCTTGGTCAGGACGCCGAAGTCCTCCATCAGCTTGATGTTCTTCTCGGCGACGAGGGCGGGCAGAGCAGCCGGGGTGTTCTTCTTGTTGGGCAGACCACGCTTTGCGGCTTCGGCCTCCCACTCGGCGGAGTAGCCGTTGCCGTTGAAGATGACGCGGCGATGGTCGCGGATGGTGCGCTTGATCAGAGCGATGGCGGCGCTGGTGAAGTCCTCTGCGCCCTCCAGCTCGTCGGCATAGCCCTTCAGCTCCTTGGCGACGGCGGTGTTCAGGATGGTGTTGCAGTCGCTCAGGTTCTCAGCGGAGCCGGGCATACGGAACTCGAACTTGTTGCCGGTAAAGGCAAAGGGAGAAGTACGGTTGCGGTCAGTGGTGTCCTTGCTGAACTTGGGCAGGACGTCCACGCCGAGGTCCATCTTCATCTTGACGGGACCGGCATAAGGAGAATCGGACGCGATGGCGTCGATGACGGCTTCCAGCTCCTCGCCCACGAAGATGGAGATGATGGCCGGAGGTGCCTCGTTGGCGCCCAGACGGTGATCGTTGCCGGGGGTCGCGACGGAGGTACGGAGCAGGTCGGCGTACTCATCCACGGCCTTGATGACGGCGGCGAGGAAGACGAGGAACTGCAGGTTCTCCATCGGGGTGTCACCGGGGTCCAGCAGGTTCTCGTGAGAGGTGCTCATGGACCAGTTGTTGTGCTTGCCGCTGCCGTTGACGCCTTCGAAGGGCTTCTCATGCTGCAGACAGACCAGACCGTACTTCGGAGCGATCTTCTTCATCAACTCCATGGTCAGCAGGTTGTGGTCGATGGCGACATTGGTGGTGTCGAAGATGGGGGCCAGCTCATGCTGGCAGGGAGCGACCTCGTTGTGCTTGGTCTTGGCCGGAACACCCAGCTTCCACAGCTCTTCGTCCAGCTCCTTCATGAACGCGGAAACTTCGGGGCGGATGACGCCGAAGTAGTGCTCTTCCAGCTCCTGACCCTTGGCAGAGGGAGCGCCGAACAGAGTGCGGCCAGTCAAGATCAGGTCCTGACGTGCCTCGTAGTCTTCCTTCTTGATGAGGAAGTACTCCTGCTCCGGGCCGACGGTGGTGGAAACGTAGTCCACATCCTTGCCAAACAGCTTCAGGATACGGACGGCCTGACCGGACAGTGCATTCATGGAACGCAGCAGGGGGGTCTTCTTATCCAGCGCCTCGCCGGTGTAGCTGACGAAGGCGGTGGGGATGCACAGCACATCATCCTTGACGAAGGCGTAGCTGGTGGGGTCCCATGCGGTGTAGCCGCGGGCCTCGCAGGTAGCACGCAGACCACCGGAGGGGAAGGAAGAAGCGTCGGGCTCGCCGCGCACCAACTCCTTGCCGGAGAACTCCATGATCGCGGTGCCGTCGCCCACGGGGGAGACGAAGCCGTCGTGCTTCTCACTGGTGATGCCGGTCAGCGGCTGGAACCAGTGGGTGTAATGGGTAGCGCCCAGCTCCATGGCCCAGCGCTTCATCACGCTGGCCACGACGTTTGCCACTTCGATGTCCAGCGGGGCACCCTTGTGCAGGGTGCGCTCCAGCGATTTGTAAGTCGCGCTCGGCAAGCGCTCCTTCATGACATGTTCGTTAAAGACCTTGCTGCCGTAGATTTCCATAACATTTGCTGCCATAAATCCTACTCCTTACTTGATCTCGTGTCTTTCCCAATATCGCAAAGACCCATCTGCGTCGATGCGTCTTCACGCGAAAGCTTCTTAAACAAAACGGCGCTGCGAGTCAGGAGGTGACCCACAGCGCCGTTGCTGTCTATGGCATGATTATAGCCCACAGGGGGAAAAAACGCAATAGACAAAACTGACGATTTTGCACAAACGGTCTCCTGAAATTTTGGAGCATGCGGAAGGTAGTATGACTATTATAGAGGAATGAACCTCTCCGTCAATGCTTCGCATTGCCACCTCCCCTATTCGGCAAGACTGCCCGATGTCCTGCCGTTTCAGATTACTTGAAACAGGAAGAACTTCAGATAGTTCGTCTCCGGGACGCCCCAGAGGATCGGGTGGTCGGGGGCCTGTTGGCGCACTTCGATCTGGCGAAGCTGACGGTGGGCGTCCTTTGCGGCGGCGTGGAGCATCTTGATGAACAGCTCCTCGGTGGCGAAGTGGGAGCAGCTGGCCGTGGCCAGATAGCCGCCGCGGGGCAGCAGCTTCATGGCGCGGTAGTTGATCTCCTTGTAGCCGCGCATGGCGTTCTCAACGGTGCGGCGGGCCTTGGTGAAGGCTGGCGGGTCGAGGATGATAAAGTCGTAGGGGTGGCCCTCTTTTTCCAGCCGGGGCAGCAGTTCAAAGGTGTCCTCGCAGAGAAAGTCCATGTTGCCAAGGCCGTTGCGCTCGGCATTCCGTTTTGCCATCGCGATGGCCTCCGCGCTGATGTCGGCGGCGGTAACGCGGACTGCCCCGCCCTTGGCCGCGTTCAGCGCAAAGCTGCCGGTGTGAGTAAAGCAGTCCAACACCGTGTGCCCCGCCGCAATGCGGGCCACGGCGCGGCGGTTGTACTTCTGGTCGAGGAAGAAGCCGGTCTTCTGGCCGTTCTCAAAATCGACGTGGTAGAAAACGCCGTTCTCGCAGATCTCGGTCTGGGTGGAGGCCGGATGCCCTTCGCCGGGCAGCTCAAACCAGCCCTTGTTCTGCTCCAGCCCCTCTTTGGCGCGCAGGGCTTCGTCGTTGCGCTCATAGATGCCGTCGATGGTCTGGCCGTCGGCCCGCAGCACTTCTGCCAAGATCGGGAAGAGCACGGGCTTGAGCTTTTCCATCCCAACGCTCAGGGTCTGGGTGACGAGGATGCTGCCGAAACGGTCCACGGTCAGGCCGGGGAACTGGTCGGCCTCGCCGAAGATGACGCGGCATGCAGACAGGTCGTCCGGCTCCAGCACGGTCTTGCGGTAGCTCCACGCATACTCGGCCCGGCGCCGCCAGAAGGCCGCGTCGAAGGTATCGTTGGCGTTGCGGGAGATAAGCCGGACGCGGATCTTGCTCTTCAGCGAAATAAAACCGGTGCCGAGGTAGGCACCCTTAGGGCTGACCACATCGGCGAGGGTGCCGTTTTCGGGCTCCGCCTCCGGGCTTTCGAGGATATCGTTCTCGTACACCCACGGGTGGCCGCCCACCAGCAGCCCCTCGGCGTGTTTGTTGACTTTGTAGACGGGATAATTGCGGGTCGATTTCATAAAACAGCTCCTCTTAAATTTCAATTCTACTTTATAATATCATAAAACCGTGCTAGAATAAATACAAAATCCAACAGAAATGAGGTCGTACAGATGGAAATCGAACGCAAATGGATGGTGAACGGCTGGCCGGAGGGTGAAGGCTTCCCGGCATTGCCGCTGAAGGAAGAGTTCGCCATGCGGCAGGGTTATATCAGCGTCCACCCCACCGTCCGCATCCGGGAAGAAGCACTCAAGGGCGGCAGAACCGGCTATATCCTCTGCTTCAAGTCCGGCGGCGGGCTGGCGCGGGAGGAGATCGAACGCCCCATCGATAAAGCTCTCTTCGAGAATCTGGAGACCAAGATCATCGCAAAGCCGTTGATCCCCAAGATCCGCCGCAGCTACCTTCTGCCGGACGGGCTGGTGCTGGAAGTGAACCATGTGGACGAGGGCCAGCCTACCGAGTTCTGGTACGCCGAGGTGGAGTACCCCACCGTCGAACAGGCCCGTGCGTGGGACCCGGCCTCCTGCCAGCTGGCGGCCTACCTCAGCGATGACGTCACCGGCCAGCCCGGTCAGAGCATGGGCGAATATTGGGTGAAGACAAGGTTATGAAAGATCACCGGCTGGCAAACGCTGTGAGTGAATAAAACAACAGAAGGCCCTCTGTCCTCACACCGCAATGGTATGGAACAGCGGGCCTTCTGTTGTTTCTATGAAATCACTTCTTCGCGGCGGCCTTCTTACGGGCGGCGCGGCTGGTCTTTTTGGCGGTGGGCTTCTTTGCGGGAGCCTTGGCGGCGGGAGCAGCCTTCGCGGGCTCGGCCTTCACTTTGGGCTTTGCCTCTTCTGCCTTGGGAGCCTCAGCAGCCGGAGCCTCCACCTTCGCAGGTGCGGGTTCGGCGAGCTTTTCCTCGGCCTTGGCAGCTTCCACGACCGGCTCTGCCTTCACGGGGGCAGCCTCTACCGGCTTCTCCTCAGCCTTTTCCACAGGAGCGGCAGCGGGTTCTTCTTCCTTGGCGGCCTTAGCGGCGCGCTTTGCGCGGTCCTTCACCTCGGCGATGGTCCACAGCTGGTCCTCACCGGCGGTCTCCTGCCAGATCTGGAGCTGTGCACCGTCGGCGACGCCCATGCCCACGGTGTCGATGCACTTGCCGCTGGCCCAAGAGGAGCGCAGACGGACGGTACCGGCGGGGGTGGGTTCTACGGTCCACATCTGGGACGTGCCGCCCACGTCCTCCCACAGGTGCAGCCAAGTGCCGTTTGCGGTGCCGGTCATCATCAGGTCGATGAGCTTACCGGAAGCGCGGTTGCGGATGCGGTAGACGCCATCCCCCACGCGGACAAAGGACCACTCCTGTTCGGGCTTGTGGTCATACTTGCCCAGACGGATGCTGCCCTCGTTCTTAGCGGACTCCACCGCCTCGATGACACTGCCGGTACGGGCAGCGATGGTGTAAAAGCGGTCTGCTTCGATCACAGTCTGTGCAACAGTTTTCATGATAATTCCCTCCAAGTTCGTTCCTCGCGAACAAATCTTTCTTCTTAGTACTGTTAAATCATACCACTTGTCGTATTTTTTTACAAGGATTTCGACCTTCCTTTAGCACTTTTCACAAAAAGTGCCCGTTTTTTATTTTCTTTTGCAAGGTTCAACCGAACTTTTTCGTTGCTGACCGGCCGCACGAGGGGAGTTTCTCCGTCGAACGTCCGGGAAGTGGGGCCCCGGCGCGAAGCGTTGGGGCGGAACCGGGGTTCCGGGCTGTTCGCGGAGAAAGCTCCCGGAGATGCGGCCCGCGTTCCCACTGGACAAAATCCCACTTATCCGCTATACTGATAATGTATGATATTTTACCGCTCTTTTACAAAAAGGGCGGCTTTTCTATGCCATTTGAGAAAGCGAGGTCCTTTTATGTCCGCAGAAGACCGCACGGCGCAGCAATTCCGGAAGATGACCGAGACGCCCATCCCGAAACTCATCCTCAGCCTTGCCGCACCGACGATTCTGAGTATGCTCATCACCAGCATCTATAACTTGGCTGACACCTTCTTCGTCGGCCAGATCTCCACCAGCGCGTCCGGCGCGGTGGGGGTCGTTTCCAGCCTGATGGCCATCATTCAGGCGCTGGGCTTTATGCTGGGCCACGGCGCGGGCAGCATCATCAGCCGGAGCCTCGGCAGCCAGAACACCAAGGCTGCCACCCGGTTCGCGTCCACCAGCTTCTTCACAGCGCTGACCTTCGGCCTGATCCTTGCCGCTGTCGGCCTCACTACCCTGCCCCACTTCATGATGCTGCTGGGCAGCACCGAGACCATCCTGCCTCACGCGTGCGCCTACGCGCGGCCCATCCTGATCGCGGCACCGCTGATGATGTCCAGCCTTGTGATGAACAATATCCTGCGCTACGAGGGCAAGGCCAGCTTCGCCATGATCGGTCTGGTCACCGGCGGCGTGCTGAATATGGTGCTGGACCCGGTGTTCATCTTCGGGTTCGGGCTGGGCACCGCCGGGGCGGGCATCGCCACTGCCCTGAGCCAGAGCATCAGCTTCTGCATCCTGCTGTCCATGTTCCTGCGCGGCAAGACGGTCAGCCAGTTCCAGTTCAGCGCCATCACCCGCAGCCCGGCGGAGTTCGGCACCATCCTGATGACCGGTCTGCCCAGCTTCGGGCGGCAGGGTCTGAACAGCATCGGTGGTATGCTGCTGAACATTGCAGCCCGCAGCTACGGCGACGCCGCCGTGGCGGGCATGAGCATCGTGTCCCGCATCTTCATGTTCATCATCTCGGTGGCCATCGGCACCGGACAGGGCTTTCAGCCGGTGGCGGGTTTCAACTACGGTGCCCGCAAATACCGCCGGGTGGAAAAGGCCTGTGTCTTTACCATGTGCGCCAGCTTCTGTTTTTTGAGCGTCATCGTTGCAGCGTGCTGGTTCAACGCGGAAGCTCTTATCAAGCTGTTCCGCGATGACCCCGAAGTGACCGCCATTGCCCTGCCCGCCTTCCGGTATCAGTGCTTTGCGTGCTTCCTGCAGCCGGTGATCGTAGCGGGCAACATGCTGTTCCAGAGCATCGGCAAATCCGGCCGGGCCACCTTCCTTGCGTGCTGCCGGCAGGGCGTCTTCTTCATCCCGCTCATCCTTACCCTGCCCCGGATGTTCGGGCTGCTGGGCATTGAGATCTGTCAGCCCATCGCCGACGTGCTGACCTTTGTTGTCACGGTGCCCTTCCTTTTCCCCTTCCTCCACCAACTCGTCAAAATGGAAGAAGCGGAGACGGCGAAGGCTTGACTCGCTGTAACCAAATTGTAACCACACCCGGATGTTCCAATGCAATGGAATGTCCGGGTGTTTCGTATTATAATCAAATGGGAATCCTTCCCTCTGATTTTTTCCCTTGACCCAGTGAGGTACGAATGATGAAACAGAACCTTCTCCGTGTCGGCTGCGCCGCGCTCAGCCTCTCCATGGCGGCAGGACTGCTGGCATCCTGCTCGGTGCTGCCCCAGCCTTCCGCTCCGGCTTCCCGCCCGGCCCAGCAGGAGCAGGACGCGCCCAAGAACTACGACGCCGCTTCCCTGAAGGACGGCAAACTGCGCATCCTGTACAGCTACAATGCACCGGGCGGCAATACCATCCTCTGCGGGGACACGGTGCTGCGCCAGTCCCCTATTACAGAGACTTCCTACCTGCTGACGGACTGCATCACCGGCGAGACGAACTACTACTTCTGCCAGTGGTCGGACAACTCCACCGCCAGCGGGCGGCGCTGCGGCTTGTTCGACAAGACCGGTGCGGAAGTGCTTTCGCTGGAGGCCCCTTATGACGCCGCCCTTTCCGGCGGTCTGCTGATCCTGACGACCCCGACGAGCTTTGCTGATTCCCCCGTTCACGATCATGCGCCGGGCGATGTCCGGGTCCTTGACCTTGCCACCGGCGAAGAGCTGCCCGTGCCCGAAAACGCCTACACCTGCGTTGCGGCGGGCGACCGGCTGGCGTTCGGCATCTATGCCCCCGGTGACGCCGCGCCCGACGAGGAAAACGACGACCTCTACCAGTATTCCGCCGTGCAGATACAGGAGCGGGACGGCACTGTGGTCTACCGGAACGACCATGCCGCCGTCCTTTCGGTGACAGTTTCCAACGGGGACGCTTCCGCTCCGACGGACTGGCTGGAGATCGACACCTATTCCGATGACGGAATGTCTATTGAGCAGACCTCCCTGCTGAATGCCACCACCGGCGAGGAGCGGAGCGGCTTTGTCGTCTATCTGAGTGCCGGAGTGGCCAGCTTCCAGAGCGAAAACGGAACGTATCAGCTCGTTGACCTCACCAGCACCGGCCAGAGCGAGGTGCTCTGTGAGTTTGAGGATCCCATCAGCGCCTATGCCCCCGGCGTGGCCGTGACCTATCGGCAAGACCTTGGCGACTACGAGCTGCACGACCTGAACACCGGCGATGTGCTGGAAGTGCGCGACGAATCCCTCGGCACCGACACCCTCGCCGTCTACGCCAAGGACGGCACCCTCCGCGTCTATGACCAGAACACCGGTGCTGTCCTGACCGATACGGTGGTAGCGCCCATTGAGGGCTTACAGCGCACGGATCTGTATAACGTAGACGGCGGCTGGGTCTGGCTGCGCCAGTACGACAACGACGACCACGAGGTGACCACCGGCACCGTCTGCGGGCCGAACGGCACGAATAAGACCCTTGACCTCGACGCCATCAAAGCCCGCTACGGGGCCGACTTCCACGGCTACCTGTGGCCCGTCACCGCCGCCGGGGGTGAGTTCTATCTCTCCGTCTCCTACCAAGGCCCCGGCCAGAATTGGCTCTATGACCTCATCGACAGCACTGGCAACGTGGTCCTTGCCGGGCTGGGTTCCTGCAACGGCTACTACACCGACACGGCCAATCCCCTGCCCGACGGCGTCTTCGTGGCGCGCAAAGGCTTCGAGTACGGCTGGATGGACCTCCACGGCCAGTGGGTCTACTGCCAGAACATCTTCTACTCCTCCGGCGACGACGCGGAGAATTACTACTTCTAAGGGAGGTATTTTTCATGAGACAGTCTAAGATTTCCCGCCGCTCTTTCCTGCTGGGTCTGGGGTTCCTTTCGTCCGCTGCGGTGCTGACCGCGTGCGGCGGGGGCAGCGCTTCCTCCAGCGAACCCGCCTCCTCTTCCCAGCCCGAAGAGCCCGCATCCTCGGCTTCCAGTGAGGTGCCCGCCACGCCCATCCTTTCCGTGGATGAGTTCCCGGTCACCGACGGTTCCACAGCCTGTATCCCCCTCATTGCGCAGGTCATGGCCGACACCACCGGCATGGACTTGGAAACGGCCCAGAGCTGCGTGACCACCAACACGACTGCGTGGGCGTGGCGGAACCTCGGCCTGTACGGTGACAACGAGAACGGCACCAAGCTCATCATCGCGTATGAGGCCCCGGACTCGGTCAAGGAAGAACTGGCCGCAGACGGTGCCCCGCTGGACCAGAAAGCCCTCGGCCGGGATGCGCTGGTCTTCATCGTGAACGAGGAAAATCCGGTCCAGAGCCTGACCCAGCAGCAGCTCCGGGACATTTACGCCGGGAAGATCACCAACTGGAAGGAGGTCGGCGGCGCGGATGCTGAGATCGTCGCCTTCCAGCGCCGGGAGGACTCCGGCAGCCAGACCCTGTTCCAGAAGCTTCTGATCCAAGGCGGCGAGCTGATGGACGCCCCCACCGAGCTGGCCCCCGACATGATGGGCGAACTGGTGGACGACATCGCCGAGTACAACAACTCCGCCAACGCCATCGGATTTTCGGTCTACTACTACATCAGCGAGATGTACTCGAAGCCCGGTCTGCGGCTGCTTGCCGTGGACGGCGTGACGCCCTCCAACCACACCATCGCCGACCAGAGCTACCCGCTGTGCAACGAATTCTATGCCGCCATCCGGCAGGATTCCGCCGCCGACAGCCCGGAGCGCAAGGTCTACGATTGGCTCTCCACCGACGCGGGCCGCGCCTGTGTTGAGCAGTCTGGCTATGTGGCGGCCCAATAAATTCTTACAGTTTGTTCAGTTTATTTGACTTCCCTCAGAATCTTTGCTACAATGAAGAAAAAGTTTGGGTATTTCCCCCAGATTTCTGATGTGAAGGAGAACCGATCATGCTCAAACCAGAGACTTCCCACGTGGAGAGCCACGGCCGCGCTGCCCTGAAGAACCACATCATTCAAGCGTCCACCCTGTTGGAGATCATACTTTCCGGGCTGGTGCTCATCGGGCTGCTGCTCACGATCATACCGCTGATCAAGTGGATGCCCGGCTTGCTGTTCGACGGCAACGATGTGGAGATCCGGTCGTTTCTGGAACGGGCGCTGGACATCGTCATCGGCATCGAGTTCATCAAGATGCTGGCCAAGCACAGCCCCGGCAGCAGCTTGGAGGTGCTGCTCTATGCCATCGCCCGCCATATGGTCGTCGGGCATGAATCCGCCATCGAGAACCTCCTCAGCGTCGGCGCTATCGCGCTGATCTTCATCGTCCGTAAATTCTTTTTCGTGCCCGCTTTCGGTGCCCACCTGCCGGACGGCCACCCTGCCCCCGACCTGACGCCGAACCAGAGCGGCATCCCCGCCGAGGAATTCCGTGAGCGGCTGCGCAGGCGCATCCACGCCGAGGATGTTTCCGACGACGAAGAGGATGAAGACCCCGAATACGAGGATATCGAGTAAACGCATACCACACGAAAAGGGAGCCTCCCGCAATGGGGAAGCTCCCTTTCTGTTTGCTGTTGAGCTTATGCGTTGGTCACGCCGCCCTCAACCACGAGCTCGTCCTCGTAATCCATGCCGTAGGTGTCCACAAGGGTCTCCTCGTAGTCCTTGTGGAAGAACTGCTCATCGGCCAGCGACTTGATCTCATCGTTGATCCAGTCCAGCAGGGTGGTGTTGCCCTTGCTGACGGCCGGGGCGATGGTGTCCTGACTGCCCAGCGAGGGGATGCCGACGGTATAGCCGGGGTTCTGCTTTGCGAAAGCGATGACCTCGGTGTTATCGTTGGCCCATGCTACACCGTTGCCGTTCTCCAGCGCGTTCTTAGCGGTAGCGTAGGAATCGTACTTCTGCAGGGGGATATCGGGGTAGTTCTTGACCAGATAGGTCTCGGCGGTGGTGCCGGAGATGACGATCATCTGGTCGTCGGCGTTCCAGTTGTCGAGGCTGGTGATCACCTTGCTGTCCGGCGAGATGACGCCCAGCGCAACGTTCATGTAAGGCAGCGCGAAATCGACTTCCTCGGCGCGCTCCGGGGTTACCGTGAAGTTGGCAAGGATGATGTCCACCTTGCCGGTCTGCAGGTACTCGATGCGGTTGGCCGCCTCGGTGGAGACGAAGTTCACCTCGACGCCCAGATCCTCGCCCAGACGGTTGGCGAAGTAGACATCGTAGCCCTGATACTCGCCGTTCTCGTCCACATAGCCGAACGGGTTCTTGTCGGAGAAGACGCCGATGTTCACGGTGCCGTCGGCCTTGATCTCGTCCAGTGTACGGTAAACGGTATCGCCGCCCGCAGAAGCGGTGCTGCCGGAGGCTGCACCGGAAGCAGCGGTGGAGCTGGAGGAGCCGCACGCCGTCAGCACAGCAGCCGCTGACACAGCCCCCAGACCCAACAGGAAGGAACGGCGAGTGATCTTATTCGTTTTCATAATAGTTTCTCCTTTATAAAATCTTTCCCATACGATCTCAAACTGCACACCATTGCAGTTTCTAACACAAAAACAGGTGCGTAAGGCTGCACGAGGGGAGTTTTGCCCTCACTTCACCGCATCGAACGTGAACGTATTCAGGAACTTCTTTGCCCGCTCAGTCTGGGGGTGGTCGAAGAACTGGGCCGGTGCAGCCTCTTCCACGATTCGCCCGCCGTCAAGGAACAGCACCCGGTTCGCCACAGCACGGGCAAACTGCATCTCGTGGGTGACGATGATCATCGTCTTCCCTTCCCGCGCCAAGTCCAGCATGACGTCCAGCACCTCGCGGACCATTTCGGGGTCGAGGGCGGCGGTCACTTCGTCAAAGAGCAGGATCTCCGGGTGCATACACAGTGCCCGCACAATGGCGACGCGCTGCTTCTGGCCGCCGGAAAGCTCCCGCGGGTAGCTCTTGGCCTTTTGCAGAAGGCCCACCCGGTCCAGCAGGGCTTCGGCCTCCTTCTGTACCTCGGCCTTCGGGCGCTTCTGCACCTTGGTCGGGGCCAACAGGATGTTGTCCAGCACGGTCAGGTGCGGGAAGAGCTCGTAGCTCTGGAACACCATGCCGATGCGCTGGCGCAGGGCCTGTAGGTTCTTGCCGCCGTAGGCGACGGTCTCGCCGCCCAACTGCACCCGGCCGCTCTGCACCGGCTCCAAGCCGTTCAGACAGCGCAGCAGCGTGCTTTTGCCGCAGCCGGAAGGCCCGACCACCACGATGACCTCGCCGGGTTTGACGGCGAAGCTGACATTTTCAAGGATGTTGGTATGACCATCATAGCTTTTCACCAGATGGTCTACGGTCAAAATCGGTTCTGCCATTTCCGGTCACTTCCATTTCTTTTCGAGGCAGCTCGCAAGCAAGTTGATGGGCCAGCACGCGAGGAAGTAAAGCATAAAGACGGTCAGATAGATGCCAAAGGCCGCGTTGGGGCTGGCCATGCGGTTGGCCTCGATGATCTGCTGGGAGACTTTCAGCACCTCCACCACGCCGATCATCAGCACAAGGCTGGTGGTCTTGATCATGCGGGTGATGAGGTTGATGGACAGTGGGATCAGCCGCCGCACCGTCTGCGGGATGATGATGTACCAATAAGTCTGCGCCCGGCTCATGCCCAGCGCTTCGCTGCTCTCGTACTGGTGCTTCGGGATGGCGATCAGCGCTCCACGCACAAGGTCGCTCATCTCCGCCGTGCCCCACAGCACAAAGACGATGATGGAGGCCGTCTCGCCGGGCAGGTCCCACCCGAAGGCGCGGGTCGTGCCGAAGTAGACAAGGAAGAGCAGCACCATCTGCGGCATGATCCGGATGATCTCCAGATAGACCCGGAGGATGGCTTTCAGGATGGGATTTTTGAAGGTCATCAGCACGCCCAGCAGGATGCCCAGCGGCAAGCTGATGAGAACGGAGATGGCGCTAATCCGGAGCGCCACGCCGAGGCCGCCCAACAGGCGGAGCATGTTTTTGCCCTTCAACAGGACTTCAAGACCCAAATCCGGCATAGCGCACCCTCCTTTCCAGCCAACTGCCCAGCAGAGACACCGGCAGCAGGATGATGAGGTAGAACACCACCAGCAGGAACAGACACTCCGGTGTCTTGTAGTACAGGCCGATGAGGTCCTTCGCCGTGAACATCAGGTCCATCAGGCTGACCGCGCTGAAAACACTGGTCTCTTTGAGCAGGAAGATGACGTTTGCCATGAAGGCCGGCATACTGGTGGACACTGCCTGCGGCAGGATGACGTAGCGCAGCGTCTGCAGACGGCTCATGCCAAGGCTGTAGGCGCTTTCGGTCTGGATGGGTTCAATGGCCTCCAAGCCGCTGCGGAACGCCTCCGCCATGTAGCTGCCGCCCAGAAATGCCAGACCCGCGATGCCGCAGATCTCGGCGTTGGTCTTGATGCCGACTTTCGGCAGACCATAGTAAATGAAGAACAGCTGCACCAGAAGCGGCGTGTTCCGGCTGAGCTGGATGTAAGCTCCTACGATCCGGCGAAGCACCGGAACTTTATCGTATTGGAGCACGGCACAGACAAGGCCGATGCCGATGGACCATAAAATGCCAATGACGCCCAGCCGCAGCGTGAGCCACGCGGCCTTTTCGTACTGCGGCAGATATTGCGCGATCACGTTCCAGTCCATTGCCGTCCCCTCCTTTTGTCAGAATTTCCGGTCCGCCGGGCCGGAGCAGCAGGTTTTTGCCTCGGTTTGTGCGCTCTCCCTTTTCCCCGGCTCGTTTCCCGTTGGCCGTATGATATACCCATTTTCCTAGAATGTCAATAGGTTTATAGGATTTTTTGGCATTCGAATTTTTTTGTTTTTGTAATGATACCTTATTTCGTTGATTTCAGGACCTCCCGTTTCATCTAACCTGTGGGAATGTAGCAGTTTTGCACAAGAAAACAGCGAGAAACGCATAAAAAAGCAGACCATCCAAAGATGGTCTGCAGGAAGGATTCGAACTTCGTCAAAGGACCCGGTGCGGACAGCAGCCCGGAGCCTTAAAACTCCAGCGCCGGGCTGATCTCATTTCGGCGCTGGGTCTGGACAACGCAGTCCTTATCGGGCACGACACCGGCGGCGCCGAGGGTGCTGAAAACGGTCTGCAATGCCAACTGGGGGGTGTTGTTCTCCTGCGAGAGGTGGCAGAGCGCGAACTTTTCGCAGCCCTCTTGGATGAGCTCCAGCAGCTTCGCCGAGCACTCGTCGTTGGAGAGGTGGCCCCGCTGGGACTCGATGCGGGAGCGTAAGTAGTAGGGATACGGGCCGCTGCGGAGCATGTGAAGGTCATAGTTGCTTTCCAGTGCAACGAGGTCACAGCCGGACAGCGCCTCGTGCACCGGCGGCGTCAGCACGCCAAGGTCGGTGGCGATGGTCATGGTCTTGTCGTCCGGGGTGTGGATGCGGTAGCCGACGCAGGGTACATCGTGGCTGGTGGGAAAGGCCGTAACGCCGAAATCGCCGATGTCCTCTTCCCCTCCGGAAAGGCTGCGCAGCTCGCAGGAGACGGGCACGATGCCGTTGGCGTCCAGAAAATCCAGCGTCGCCGCCGCGCCGTAGACCGGCAGCGGGTTCTTCTTGAGGAAGGTGGACAGCCCCTTGACGTGGTCGCTGTGCTCGTGGGTGACGAGGATGCCCGCGCAGTCCGAGATGTTCAGGTCCAGCGCCTTGAGGGCCGCACTCGTAGTGCGCACGCCTTTGCCCATGTCGATGATGAGATACCGCTCCCCGCAGCGCACCACGCTGCTGTTGCCGGAGGAACCGGAGTATAATGAGATGAATTCAGACATTGATCTCCTCATAAAAGCAGCCCACCGCGGGACCGCAGTAGGCTGCATGATTTATTTGTTACATCGCCGATTCCAGCGCGGCGGGCGCACGATCCACTTTGCAGATGTCGGCACCAAGGCCGCGCAGCTTCTCCACGATGTTCTCGTAGCCGCGCTCGATGTGGCCGATCTCCTCGATCTCGCTGGTGCCGTCGGCCATCAGGGCCGCGACGACCATGGCCGCCCCGGCACGCAGGTCGGAAGCGCGGAGGGGGGCCGGAGTGAGCTTCTCCACGCCCTCGAAAACGGCCACCTGACCGTCCACCTGAACGTTCGCACCCATCTTGCGCAGCTCGTCCACATAGCGGAAGCGGTTGTCCCAGACGCTCTCCGTGATGGTAGAGGTGCCCTTGGCCACGCTGAGCAGCACGCCCATCAGGGGCTGCATGTCAGTCGGGAAGCCGGGGTGGGGCATGGTGTTGATCTTCAGGGGCAGGATATCGCCGGTGCGGCGGACGCGGACGGAGTCATCAAACTCCTCCACCTCGACACCCGCACGGCGGAGCTTTGCGGTGATGGGTTCCAGATGTTTCGGGGTGACGTTTTCGATGAGGACATCGCCTCCGGTGGCAGCGGCAGCCACCATATAGCTGCCCGCCTCGATCTGATCCGGGATGATGCTGTAGGTGCAGCCGTGCATCCGCTCAACGCCGCGCACCTTGATGACATCGGTGCCCGCGCCGCGCACATCCGCGCCGCACATATTCAGGAAGTTTGCCAGATCGACGACATGAGGCTCCTTGGCACAGTTCTCAAGGATGGTCTGGCCCTCCGCCATAACGGCGGAAAGCATCCCGTTCATGGTCGCGCCGACGCTGACCTTATCGAAGAAGATATGAGCGCCGGTCAGGCCCTCCTTGGCGCGGACCGTGATCATGCCGTAGTCCACGCTGTCCTCCGCGCCGAGGGCGCTGAAGGCCTTGAGGTGCTGGTCGATGGGGCGGGGGCCAAGGTTACAGCCGCCGGGCATGGCCACCTGCGCCTTGCCAAAGCGGGACAGCAGCGCGCCGAGGAAGTAGTAGCTGGCGCGCATCTGGCGGGACAGATCGTCCGGCACATTGGTGCTGGTGAGGTGGGTGGTGTCGATCTCGTAGGTGTTCCGGTTCAGCATCCGGATCTGGGCGCCAAGGACGCTCAGGATCTTCAGGCTCACCGCCACATCGCTGATATCGGGCAGATTCTCAATGACGCAGACGTCACCGGCCAGAATGGTGGCCGGCAGGATGCCCACAGCCGCATTTTTTGCGCCAGAGATGGTGACCGCGCCGTGCAGGGGCTTACCGCCCGTAATAACAAACTTTTCCAATTTTATGATCTCCTTGTCACAGTCCCGCTCCCCGCAGGCCCAAAAGGTCAGTTCAAGGTACGTTATTCCTTCTCGCTGTACAAAGCTCACAACCAGTTGGCATAATTACAGCTACTTTATTATACACAACTTCCAGCAAAAAGCAAAGCCCCAATGCACGCTCGTCGATTATTTTCTGTTTTGCCCAGTTTCTTTTCTATTATTCTCGGATTTTGTCTCTTATTTTCAGGAAAATTTTACATTTGCCGCTGCTTACCACACACTGTCGTCGCAGCGGGTCTCCTTGATCCAGCCCAGCTGATAGGCCCGGACCAGCTGTTTGAGGTCGTGGACCTTCTCTCGCAGGATCTCGCCCTCGTCGGTCTCCTCCACGAGGATGCGGTGGTTCTCCGTCTCGAGGATGTTCTTCTGAGAGAGGATGTCCAGATTCTCGTTCACAGCCTTTTCGGCGCTCTCGAAGGGCTGGTGGGTGCGCAGGGACATGGTGCGACTGGAATAGACCAGCGTGTAGCCCGCGATGCCGGTCTTTTCGTGGTAAGCGCGGCAGAAACCGCCGTCGATGACCACGAGGCGTCCGCCGCCCTTGATGGGGCTCTCGCCCTTCTTCTCCTGCACGGGGACATGGCCGTTGACGATGTGGCTGGTGCCGGGCAGGCCGAACTCGGCGAGGATGCGGCGGCAGACGGCTTCCTCATTATACCATGTATAATAGGGGTCCTTCACCTCGGTGTGGGTGGAAGCGTCCTCTACATAGAGCCGCTCAAAGGTGGTCATGGCACTGCGGCCAAACAGCGGCGAAAGCTTGCCGCACCACAGATACCACAAAAAATCCTGTCCACTCTGGCGGGCAGCGCTGCCTTCCGGTGCATAGTAGCCCCGGCGGGCGCGGGCATCACAGTAGTCCATCAGTGCGCGGCCGGAGTAGTAGCGGCCCTCAAAGCGCTCCATGGCAAAGGTGCCGCGGCTGGTCATGGGCACAGCGCCATGGTAGAGCAGGTTGCCGTTCTCAATGTGGTACACGCTGCCCTTTGCATAGAGAAATTCCACATGCTGCTGCAGTTTTTCGCTCTGGCGGAAGGACTGTACCAGCTTGGTCAGCACCAGCTGCTCATCCGGGTTCAGTGCCGCCGGGGCGGCAGGGTCTACGGTGGGGAACGAGGTATCCCGCAGCGGATACTCCTTTTCGCCGATCTTTACCGTGTGCTTTTCCCAGTCGATGCGGCGCAGATAATCTCGCTCCTGCATCTGGAAGTCCGGGTTGCGGTCGATGACATGGCACTCCAGCTTGAACATCAGAATGCTGATGGCCTTGTGCATCACGGCACAGCGGTGCAGCATTCCCCTGGTGTAGGGGCCGCGGGCCGCATCGGTATGAGGCATCCAGATGGAAAGATCATCATTGCCGTAGAACTGCTCGGCCATGCGCTGCAGATGGCGCAGGTTGATGCCGTAGCAGTCCTCCAGCATTCCGTGGTTATGATAAGCCAGCGTGGTCTTGAGCACCGTGCAGATGCAGATGGGGCTGCCCGCAGCGGCACCCATCCATACTACATCGTGGTTGCCCCACTGGATATCCACATTGTGGTGGCGCATGAGCAGATCGAGGATGATATCCGGGCGTGGGCCGCGGTCGAACAGGTCGCCCACGATGTGCAGCTTGTCCACTGCCAGATGCTTGATCAGCTCGCACAGCCGCACGATAAAGTGGTCGGCGCGGCCATTTTCAATGATGCTGCCCACGATCTGGCCGTAGTACAGATCCTTGTCGTGATCCTCAAAATGGGCGTGGAGCAGCTCGTCCAGAATGTAGCCGCAGCTGGCAGGCAGGCATCCGCGCACATGGTCGCGGGTATGCTTGGAGGACACCAGACGGCAGATATCAATGAGCCTCAGCAGCGTTTCGGTGTACCACTGATCCAGCGCTTCCTCGCTGGTACAGCGTGCCTTGAGCTGGGGCAGCTTTTCGTTGGGGTAATAGATCAGCGTTGCCAGCTCGGCGCGGGTATGCTTCGGCACGGTATCGCCCAGCACCTGATCCACTTTTTCGCGAATGACACCGGAAGCGGAATTCAGAATATGCACAAAAGCTTCATTCTCGCCGTGCAGGTCGCTCATGAAGTGCTCGGTACCCTTGGGCAGCTTGAGCAGTGCCTGCGTGCTGATGATCTCGCTGGCTGCCGCCGCCTGCGAAGGATAATCCCGCGAGAGCAGGGTCAGGTACTTGAGATTATCGCGGATCTCATCGGTTTCGGTGCGCATGGTCTCCTCCATCACAACGTTCTCTCCGCCGCAGTCCGCCACACGGACCTTGCAAAGATGTTGCTTTCCATATGTATTATTTTTCCTTATCTTATAGTATAGCACGTCCGGGGCGAAAAGTGGTATACTGGGGCTGACAAACTTTCAGCAAAGGACTTTGGATATTATGCCGAAAAGCGATTTCGTCTCCGTTCCCTCTTCCTGCACCCTCTGCCCGCGCCGGTGCGGGGCCGACCGTGCTGCCGGACGCACCGGTTTCTGCGGTGCGGGCGGCACCTTAAAAGCAGCCCGCGCTGCCCTGCACTACTGGGAGGAGCCATGCATCAGCGGCACAAAGGGCAGCGGCACGGTGTTCTTTTCCGGCTGCACCCTCAAATGCTGCTTCTGCCAGAACTATCCCATCAGCGCCGAGGGCCTTGGCAAGGAGATCAGCGTGGAACATCTGGCAGAGATTTTCCTGAATCTGCAGGAACAGGGTGCCAACAACATCAATTTGGTGACGGCGACGCACTATGCGCACCTGTTGCCTGCCGCGATTGCCGCGGCACGGGCGCGCGGGCTGATCATCCCAATCGTCTACAACACGAGCGGTTATGAGCGCGCGAGTGCCGTGGCGGCGCTCGGCGACCTGGTCGATGTGTGGCTTACCGACTTTAAATATGCCGATGCGGCGCTTGCGCAGTCGCTCTCTCATATAAAGGATTACCCGCGTGTGGCCGTGTCGGGTCTGGCCCAGATGGCGCGCGAGATCGAGCGCCGCGGGGGAGAGTTGGTGGACGAGGACGGGCTTATGAAGCGTGGCATGATCGTGCGTCACCTGGTGCTTCCGGGGCATGCAGACGATTCGTGTCGCGTGCTGGACCTGGTGTGGCAGACGGTGGGCGACGTGCCGATCTCGGTCATGAACCAGTACACGCCCAATGCGCTCATGCGCGAGCAGGGCGGCGACCTGTCACGCGCCGTGACGCGCGAGGAGTACGAGCAGGTGCTCGACCATGCCGACGACCTGGGCTTTACGACGATGTTCTGGCAAGAGGGCGGCGAGGTAGACGAGAGCTTCACCCCGGCCTTCGACACCACCGGTGTTCTTACCAGCGCAAAGTAGTGCGTTCGTCAATGATTTTTCTGGGACGGGGATTAAAAAATCATCGAGAGGATCGCCTGTTCGAAAAGTTGTCAAAATAGCCGCGCCCCAAAAAGACTGGTTATTGGGCGTTGACAGTTGGCG
>ENA-OROL01001085-OROL01001085.1-human-gut-metagenome-genome-assembly--contig:-NODE-1085-length-23779-cov-5.103355_pt1 | contig 23779 bp, 19 predicted proteins | sample MGYA00242128_ERZ509048 | MGnify/ENA primary metagenome ERZ509048 (study PRJEB26280, sample SAMEA2338750) | human gut metagenome | biome: human gut; feature: human-associated habitat; material: faeces...
TCTGGTCATGGAGCGATCATCTGTATCCGGAGAGTCAGGCAGGCAATCACCTTGATTACGAAATTTATGCGAAACCGGCGGAACTTGTGGTAAATGAATTCTATCGGAAGAAGGAGAGTTAGTGCATATGAAGGATAAATACGAACAGGCGATTGAATGTGAGCAAACGGAAAATGATTATGCGGAGCTGTTTCGCAGAAACCGCAATAGCAGTCTGAAAACGTTGATTTTGTTGTATCGCGGACATTATATGGAACTGATCTGGTCCGTTGTATTTTTTGTCTGCAAACATTCTCCGGTCTGGATTCTCCCGATCGTGACCGCCAATATTATTGATGCGGCGACGAAGCGACCGGATGGCGCCATACGCACAATCTGGCTGAATGCTGCGTTTATGATCGTTATGGTACTACAGAATATTCTGACGAATTACATTCATACGTGGCTCTATGCAAAGACGATACGAAATGTGGAGAAAGATCTCCGGAGCGCGCTGGTAAGAAAGCTGCAGCAGCTTTCCATTGCATATCATAAAGAGATGGAATCCGGCCGGCTTCAGTCTAAGATTATGCGAGATGTGGAGCAGGTTGAGACACTTTCCTCGCAGATTTTTATTACGATGCTCTCTATTTTATTAAATGTGGTTGTCGCTCTCGGAATCGTTTTGACGAAGGACCGCATCGTGTTTGCTTTTTTTGGAGCAACGGTTCCGCTTGCGGTACTGATTATGGCTTTCTTCCGTGGCAGGATCAAGCGGTATAATTCTGATTTCAGACAGGAGATGGAAGAGACTTCTGTGCAGGTTATGGAAATGGTTGAGATGATTCCGGTGACCAGAGCACATGCGTTGGAAAAAAAGGAAACATCCCGCATGCAGACACAGCTGAAACAGGTTGCAACAAAAGGTCTGCAGCTGGATATGGTGCAGACGTATTTTTCGTCTATCAGCTGGGTGACATTTCAGGTATTTCAGGTGCTTTGTCTGGGCTTTACCGGATGCCTTGCGGTCAGAGGAAAAATTACGGTTGGAGAAGTGGTTATGTATCAGACATACTTTTCTTCCATCGTAAATAATGTATCGAGTATTATCAGCCTGATTCCGATCGTTGCCAAAGGCCTCGAATCCGTTCACTCGATCGGAGATGTCCTGACGGCGGATGATGTGGAGGATAATCGGAAAAAGAAGAAACTAAAAGAATTGCATGGCGATATCAGCTTTTCCGATGTGGAATTCTGTTATCCGGACAGTGGGCATCCGGTATTGGAACATTTAAATCTGCATATTAAGCAGGGAGAGACGATTGCGTTTGTCGGTCCTTCCGGAGCCGGCAAATCAACGATCCTTAATATGGTGATCGGATTTTCCAAACCATCCGGCGGACGGATCTTGATCGATGGAAATGATATTACGAAACTGCATCTCAACAGTTACAGAAAATATATCGCGGTGGTTCCGCAGACATCCATTTTGTTTTCCGGTACGATCAGGGATAATATCACCTATGGTCTTGATGATATTAGCGATGAACAGTTGCAGCAGGTTTTGCTCGCTTCGAATCTGAAGGAAATGATTGATGCGCTTCCGGACGGTCTTGATACCAGGATTCAGGAACATGGGGGAAATCTTTCCGGCGGACAGCGACAAAGAATTTCCATCGCACGAGCCTTTGTGCGTAACCCGAAGATTCTTATTTTAGATGAGGCAACCTCTGCGCTGGATACGATATCCGAGAAACAGATTCAGGAAGCAACGCACAATCTTGCGCATGACAGAACAACGCTGATCGTTGCACATCGTCTGTCAACAATCCGGGATGCGGATCGCATTGCGGTAGTAGAAAATGGTGGAATTGCGGAAATTGGTACCTATGAGGAACTGATAGAGAAAAAAGGCGCATTTTATGAGATGCAGCGAATGCAAATTTAGTTCATAGAAATTAACATAAAATTAAGCTAAAATCAGTTAAAAAGCATTTACAACAGGCTAAAATATGGTATACTGAAAGAAAAACGAGAAGGAGAAACCGGAATGAGCTATATGGATACATACACAAAATGGTGTACAGACAGTTACTTTGATGAGGATACAAGGAAGGAACTTAAGGCGCTTGAGGGAAACGATGAGGAGATCAAGGATCGTTTTGCAGTATCTCTGAAATTCGGAACCGCAGGACTTCGTGGAGTGCTTGGCGCAGGAACAAACCGTATGAATATCTATGTAGTACGTCAGGCAACACAGGGTCTTGCAAACTGGGTAAAAACACAGGGCGGAAACCAGACGGTAGCCATCAGCTATGACAGCCGTATCAAGAGCGATGTATTCGCAAAAACAGCAGCAGGCGTTCTGGCAGCAAACGGAATCAAAGTCAGAATTTACGACGCACTGATGCCGGTACCGGCACTTTCCTTTGCAACCCGTTACTACAACTGCAACGCAGGTATCATGGTAACTGCATCCCACAACCCGGCAAAATACAACGGCTACAAAGCCTACGGCCCGGACGGATGCCAGATGACCGATGATGCTGCAGCAATCGTATACGCAGAGATTCAGAAAACCGATATCCTGACCGGCGTAAAATATATGCCGTTCGCAGAGGGCGTGGAAGAAGGACTGATCCGTTTTGTCGGAGAAGACTGCAAGAATGCCCTGTATGAAGCAATCGAATCCCGTCAGGTTCGTCCGGGTCTGTGTAAAACCGCCGGACTGAAACTCGTTTACAGCCCGCTGAACGGATCTGGTCTTGTACCGGTTACGCGCGTATTAAAAGACATCGGCATCACCGATATTACCATCGTTCCGGAGCAGGAGTACCCGAACGGATACTTCACCACCTGCAGCTATCCGAACCCGGAAATCTTTGCAGCACTGGAAAAGGGCCTGGATCTTGCAAAAGAAACCGGCGCAGATCTGATGCTGGCTACCGACCCGGATGCAGACCGTGTTGGTATTGCCATGAAGTGCCCGGATGGAAGCTATGAGCTGGTAACCGGAAACGAAGTCGGCGTTCTGCTTCTCGACTACATCTGCGCAGGCCGCATCGAGAAAGGCACCATGCCGGAGAAACCGGTTGCTGTAAAATCCATCGTGTCTACACCGCTGGCAGATGCAGTTGCAGAGCACTACGGCGTAGAGCTCCGCAGCGTTCTGACCGGATTCAAATGGATCGGCGATCAGATTGCAAACCTGGAGGCAGACGGCGAAGTAGACCGCTTCATCTTCGGATTCGAGGAGAGCTACGGATACCTGGCTGGCCCGTATGTAAGAGATAAAGACGCAGTCATCGGCTCCATGCTGATCTGCGAGATGGCAGCTTACTACAGAAGCATCGGAAGCTCTCTGAAACAGAGACTGGAAGAGATCTATGCCGAGTATGGCCGCTACCTGAACAAAGTAGACAGTTTCGAGTTCCCGGGACTTAGCGGAATGGACAAGATGGCCGGTATTATGGATGGCCTTCGAAAAGAGCCGCTGACCGAGATCGCAGGTTCCGCTGTTGTCAAAGTAACCGATTACGAGAAACCGGAAGAAACAGGACTCCCATCCGCAAACGTTCTGATCTACAAACTGGCAAACGGTGAAACCGTCATCGTCCGCCCGTCCGGAACAGAGCCGAAAATCAAAGTATACTACACAACACTTGGTAAGGATCTGGCAGAGGCAGAAGCAGAGAAAGAAAAACTCGCAGAGGCTTTGAAACCGATTCTGGCATAAAGAAAATAAAAGAATAGAAGGGCGTGGCTTTGGTCACGCCCTTTTTTGAACCGAAATTTCTTTTGAAAAGTGTAAGATTTTCTGCAAAATGGCGTGATGATAGATGAAAGGGGGATTTCCATATGGAGGATACTCATATTGTCCAAATGTACTGGGACAGGAACGAAACAGCGATCAGCGAGTCTGCGATGAAATATGGTACATACTGTACGTCCATTGCACAGAATATTCTGCAGAATCCGGCGGATGCAGAAGAATGTGTCAACGACACTTGGCTTCACGCGTGGAACGCTATGCCGCCGCACCGGCCGTCTCTGTTATCCACATTTCTTGGAAAAATAACGAGAAATCTTTCGTTTGATCTGTATCGAAAAATGCATCGCAAAAAACGCGGAGGAAGTCAGATGGATGCAGTATTGGACGAGCTGGAAGAATGTGTTTCGGGGAAAGATGATATTGAGCGGCAGTGGGAGATGAAAGAACTGATCGCGGAGATCAATCAGTTTCTGCAGAAGCTGCCGGAGGAGAAACGATGCATGTTTGTCCTGCGGTACTGGTATGTAGACAGTATCGGTGAAATCGCGGAGCGGCTGGGAAGAAGTGAAAATTATATTTCAGTTTCATTAAACCGGATCCGTGGAAAATTGCATACACACTTGACGGAAAGGGGGTTCGAATTATGAAGAAAGAAGAATTGTTTGAAGTGCTGGGAAATCTGGAGCCTGGTATGGTGGAAAAAGCACGGAGTGATCGCCACCCGCGGAGAGGCGTATGGAAAAAATGGACGGCCGCCGCAGCCTGCGCGGTGATCATCGGCGGAGCTGTGCTGGGGGTTGCGACATGGAGAAACGGTCGGGAGGGTTCTGCAGTCCGTTATCCGTCGGGGGTAACGACGGTTCTGGCGGCTTATCCGGCATCTGTGGCTCGGACGATGGATGCGCAGAAATTCATGGAAAGCGATGCACACTGGGACTGGTGGGATTCGTACCGGGAGTTGACAGCAAAATCAGCAGAACTGCAGTCGGGAATGGATGCATATTATCAGAACCTGATGAAACAAATGCTGGTTTCAGAGGATGAAAATACCGTCTGCTCGCCGATCAATCTGTATATCGCGTTTGCGATGCTGGCGGAAACTTCGGATGGAAATACGCGGCAGCAGATTCTGGATATGCTTGGTGCGCAGGACATGGACACCTTACGGGAAAATGTTTCTTCACTCTGGGAAAGCAATTATGCAGACACACCCGCGCTGAAAAGTGTGTTGGCAAATTCGCTGTGGCTGGATGGTGAGGAAACATACAATGACACAACGCTGCAGCGGCTGGCGGAACAGTATTATGCATCGACCTTCCGTGGGACTCCTGGATCGGAAGAGATGAATCAGGCTCTGCGGACCTGGACGGATGATAATACCGGAGGGCTTTTAAAAGAATACACCGAAAATATGGCGATCGCCCCGGAAACGGTATTTGAACTGGTATCAACCATCTATTATAAGGCGATGTGGCGGGAGAATTTCTGGGAAGTGAATACAGAGAAGGAAACCTTCCACGGAGCTGCGGGAGATACCACTGTGGACATGATGAAGAAAACGGAATGGATGGATGTCTACCAGGGCGAACATTTCCGTGCAGTCAGCCTTAGCCTTCAGGACAGCGGCTCCATGTATTTCCTGCTTCCGGATGAAAATACCGATGTCAATGAACTGGTATCGGATCCGGATCTGATGAAGGTTATACGGCGGGATGAAAGCAGTGATAACTGGTATTCCCCTATGGTGAACCTGTCTGTTCCTAAATTTAAAGTATCGGAAAAAACAGACCTGATCGAAACGGTGCGCGCACTGGGTGTAACGGATGCGCTGGATGCAGATCTGGCAGATTTCAGCCCATTAACAGGGGACAAAGAGAATTTATACCTGAGCAAAGCAGACCACGCCGCCATGCTTGAAATCGACGAAAACGGAGTAACCGGAGCAGCGTATACAGAACTTGGCGTTTCAGAAGCCGCAGCAGAAATACCGGACGACGAAATCGACTTTGTACTGGATCGTCCATTCCTGTTTCTTGTCACGGGGCAGGACGGATCGATTCTGTTTTCGGGAGTTGTGAGAAATATTGCAGAGACATGAAAAAAAGGAGTCGGACTGTCCGGCTCCTGTGTCTGAGACACGTTACAGTATCTCTTCGGTGCTTATTTTTGCTCTGCGTTCCTTTGTCGGAGCAGAAAAACAGACAAAATCAGTACAGCAGGGAAAATGCAGCCGGCCAGCATACCTGCCTTCAGATCGTCGCCGGTGTTTTGTGTGACAAATCCAATAACAAATGGGCCAATGGAACCACCCATATCTCCGGCCATGGCGAGAAGTGCGAACAGTGCAGTTCCGCCGAGTGGAATTTTAGAGGATGAAATACTGATGGTTCCCGGCCACATAATTCCTACGGAGAAACCACACACAACGCAGCCTGTAAGATTTAAAAGAGGATATGGTGCGAGAGCTGCAGCCAGATAACAGATCAGGCAAAGTGTACCGGATGCGATCATAAATTTTGTTAAGTCAATTTTTTCCCCGTATTTACCATAGAAGGTTCTGCTGATGCCCATCATCACAGCAAACAGGCACGGTCCTGCAATGTCTCCAATGCTTTTTGAGAGACCTAATGCAGACTCGGCATAAGCGGAAGCCCATTGCGCCATCGAAATCTCGCTTGCTCCGGCGCAGACCATAAGAACAAGGGAAATCCAGAAAATGGGAAGACGGCACAGCTGACGAATGGTAAGTCCTTCTTCGCTTCCGGTGAGTGATTCAATCGGGCAGGAAAGGAAATTAAACGTATTGTACAGTGGAAGTACAGCCCAGATACATGCGAGGATCGGCCAGCGTTCCATACCAAAAACTGCCAGAAAAGCAGTGGAGAGTAAGATGACGCCTACAGACCCCCAGCAGTAAAAGGAGTGAAGCAGACTCATAACGCTGTCCTTATTGTCAAACGGACAAGCCTCTACGATTGGGCTGACAAGAACCTCAATCAGTCCGCTTCCGGCGGCATAGATCATGGCACTGAGCAAAATTCCTGCATAGGCATTTGGCAGAATATTGGGCAGAAAGGCAAGTCCAATCAGGCCGCAGGCGGAAAGAATCTCAGAAGCAACGACACACCTACGATAACCGATTTTATCGACATATCTGGCACAGAACAAATCGACAAGAAGTTGTGTGAAAAAGAATACTGTCGAGATAAACGCAATTTTTCCAAGAGAAATATGGTAAGTTCTGTGAAAGGTAAGAAATAGTAAAGGTGCAAAATTTGCAGAAATTGCCTGCGTGATAAATCCAAGATAACAGGCAATTAAGGTTTTGTGGTAGTTCTTTTTCATGATGATATACTCCGTTTTTTAAAATGGCAGAACTGCTGCGGCCGTAGTGTTCGTTTCGTTGCCGTTCACCGTGTTCCATGGAGCGACAACGATTCTTTTTGTATAATAACGTAAAATAGTGTCGCTTTCACTGGAATATATCGTCTGTTTATTGTATAATATCGTAAAATAGAGAGGGGCGTGCCTGAAAAACGGAGGCGGGGAAAGATGGAATTTAATACATTTTATAACAAGATCCAAACGGATGAAACCATGATGGAAACGATACAGCATGGAAACAGTGAGTATCCGTTTCAATTGTATTACGACGATCTTGCGTTGTTTGATTTTCATTGTGTAGAATGGCACTGGCATGTGGAGTTTGAGTTTGTTTTTGTACAGGAGGGAACAGCAACCTTCTGGGTTGGCGAAAAGCAGTTTTCACTGGGACAGGGAACGGGCATTTTTATTAACTCAAAGATTTTGCATCGCTATTTTTCTGAAGGCCATGCGATTGTGCCAAATTTCGCTCTGAAACCGACATTTCTCGCTCCGGCAGACAGCCTGATTTACAAAAAATACATTGCACCGATACAGGCGTGTAAGGTGGACTGCATTGTCTTTTGCAGGGAAATAAAATGGCAGGCAGAAGCACTGGAGCTCATGCAGAAAATTCTCAAAGCGCAGGAATCAGACAAAGACCGGGAACTGGTTACTTTATTTCTGACGCAGGAATTGTGGCACTTGCTTTATTTGCACATGGATTCGGAAGTGCTGCAGAAAAAAAGAGAAAATACGGCATCCTCACAGGGAAGAACACAGCTGATGATGCAATATATTCATCAAAATTTCCGACAGAATCTTACCTTGGAGGATATCGCCGGGCAGGCTATGGTGAGCAAAAGTACGGCATTGAATCTGTTCCGAAGATATCTTCACGATACGCCGGTGCATTATCTGGTGAAGTATCGTCTGCAGGAGGCTGCAAAGCTTCTGGCCACGACGGAGAAAAAGATAACTGTAATTTCCGGCGAGACGGGATTTGAAAATATGGATTATTTTTGCAAGACATTTAAGAAATATTATGGGAGGACACCGACGGAATATCGAAGAAAAAAACAAATGGATACGGATGACAGAGAAGGGATCGTTCAAGATGTAGTGTAAGAGAAAACGGAAAAATTACATTCTGAAAAAGGAGCGGAATCCGGTGTGGGTTCTGCTCCTTTTTGAATGGAAAATTATGGAACATACTTATTCGGCACAGCCAAAAACTCTTCTACATATTGCTCCAGTGCCGCAAGCAGCTCTTCAAGCGGAAAGACCTTCAGATCCTGCGCGGCTTCCGGCGGGACGGAGAGGAAGTGATGGAGGAGGTCAAGTACCTGTTGGACGTTCTCATACGGAATTTCTGTGATTCCAGGGTTCGTGACGTTGGAATCGAGATCGAGCGGGATGCAATAGCGGTTGACAAGATATGTATTCATTCGTGTATAATCCCCATAATAATACTCCTCCGTGAGATATCTGGAAAAAGGAATGGATGTCCGCGATTTTTTGATATAAACCGTTGCAATCTCATCTCTCATATCTGTAATTTCCCCATCCGCATTATAAAATTCCACAATCTGCGGAATGAAATCCTTAAAAAATTTCCGGTCAATATAAAGATGAAAATAATATCCCAGTGCGCTCGAATCTGGCAGAAGTGAACGGTATTTCGCTGTAAACCGTGTAAGATCCGGGAATACCATCATTTTTTCGCGGTAAAGCGGATCGCGGAAATGGGAGGATTCTTTCTGCTGCGTCGCATCCGGCAGAAGATTTCCGATCAGAAAATCATTTACCGATGAAATCGGATATGGAAAATCCGGGTGGGACGGGAGGTGCTTTAACAGCATTTGGGCTGCGGTGAGATGTAAAATAAAACCTGGCATGGGAATGAAGGTGTCCTTTCGTATTTGCTTCTAATCTAAACAAAATGGCAGCGTTTGTCAAATTCTATTTGAGTAGCGTAAATTCTAAAAAAAACATAAACACCGGCAAATTTCTTGACATGGAAATTTGCCGGTGTTATTATTTAACACGCGTAAATAAATAACACTGTTAAGCATTTGCGGCAAAAGGAGGGGGAAACATGAAGGATGCATTTGAAAAACTGTTTCGTGCGGTGCACCAGTTTAAAAAACTGAACGTATCAGACCTGATTCCGGGACTCAGCAGTTCCGAATTTTCCGTTATGGGTGCGATTTTGCAAATGGGAGAAAACGGAAAAATTACAAGCTCAGAGCTGGCGGCGAAGACCAAAACACTTCCGCCGGCTGTGTCGCGCACACTGCGCGGGCTGGAGGAAAAAGGATATGTAGAGCGGAGCGTTGACAAAAAAGACCGCAGAAATACGTATATCAGTCTGACAGAGAAGGGCTGGAAAAAGGGGGAAGAGGTACGGGACAGAATGCAGGACTTTGGCTGCTCTGTGATGTCACAGTTAAAGGAAGAGGATATAGATCAGCTGGTTGCTTATCTGGATCGTATCTATGAGATCGCAGAAAAAGAAATTGACACCCGAAAACGACAGAATTAGTGTGCCGGCAAGCTGGTACACAAAAAAAGACAGAAAGGGGAAAAAATGAGTAAGATTTTCAAGACCATGATCCCGTACTGGAAATCGATTCTCGTGATTCTTGTGCTTCTGTTTGTCCAGGCGTGGTGCGACCTGTCGCTCCCGTCGTATACATCCGACATCATCGATGTGGGCATTCAGAACAGCGGTGTTGAGCACGTTACACCGAAACGAATCACAGAGGAAGAATTTCAGACAGCAAAGTTTATCATGACGGATGATGAGGCAGACTTGTGGGAAAGCCTTTATACGAAAAAGGACGGCTATTATGAGCGGAACAAAGCTTCCGAAAAAGAACTAGATACAGCGGATGAAACGCTGACCGTTGCACTCCTTATGAATTACCAGATGGGTGCGATGGAGGAAACTGCCTTCAAACAGCTCGTGGCACAGCAGACCGGTCAGGATGCTTCCGCGTTTGAAAACATGACGATAGAGCAGATCGGCGAGATGATGCATGTGGAGCTGAAGAGCTTCCAGCAGGAAAAAGAGGATGACGATGGAAACAAAGTCGAAGTCACCTGTGTGGATGTCCGTCCAATCTTTGCAGCGATGCTCGAGAGCGGACAGATGGATAAAGACACCGTGCTCTCGATGCGCGACAGCATGGAAAAAACGCTTGATACGATGGGAAGCTCCCTGGTAAAATCGATGGGCATTGCGTATGCAGTTTCCGCAGACAAAGCGGCGGGTCTCGATGTAGACCAGATTCAGAAAACGTACCTTCTGACTGCAGGCCTCAAGATGGTCGGCATGGCACTCCTGATGGGTGTGGTAACTGTTCTCGTCGGACTGTTTGCCTCCCGCGTCGGCGCCGGAATCGGCCGCGATCTGCGCGAAAAAGTATTCAAACGGGTTGTCGGATTCTCCAATGCGGAGATGGATCAGTTCTCCACCGCATCGCTGATTACCCGAAGCACGAACGATATCCAGCAGATCCAGATGGTCTCCGTCATGGTGCTGCGAATGGTTGCCTACGCTCCGATCCTTGGCATCGGCGGTGTGCTGAAAGTCATGAAAACGGGAGCCGGTATGGAATGGATCATTGTTCTTGCGATCATCGTCATTCTCGGATACGTGATGCTGCTTGTCTCCCTTGCGATGCCGAAATTCAAGCTGATGCAGAAACTGGTCGACAACATCAACCTCGTATCGCGTGAAATCCTGACCGGACTCTCTGTCATCCGTGCGTTCGGAAGAGAGGACAAAGAGGAAGAGCGCTTCAACGGTGCGAATAAGGAACTGACCAAAACAACCCTGTTCACCAACCGCGTCATGACCTTTATGATGCCTGGTATGATGATGATTATGAACGTGCTGACCGTCGGAATCGTATGGTTCGGTGCACATAAAATCGATGCCGGCACGATGCAGGTCGGTGCAATGACTGCATTTATTACCTACGCCATGATGATCGTCATGTCTTTCCTGATGCTGACAATGATGTCAATCATGCTGCCGCGTGCCGCTGTTGCCGCCGGCCGTATCGATGAAGTCATTCAGACAGAATCCTCCATTCAGGATGTCAAAAATCCGGAGCAGCTGGAGGTTCACAACGGAGTTGTCCGCTTCGATCACGTCAACTTCCGTTATCCGGGCGCCGAGGAGGATGTGCTGCATGACATCGACTTCGTTGCCGAGCCTGGCAAGACGACGGCGATCATCGGAAGCACCGGCTGCGGTAAATCGACGCTGGTCAACCTGATCCCACGTCTCTATGATGTGACGGGCGGAAAGATTACGCTCGACGGAAAAGATATTCGAAACATTACGATGAAGGATCTGCGCGATGAGATCGGTTTCGTGCCGCAGAAAGGTGTGCTGTTCTCGGGAACGATCGCATCCAATCTGCGCTTCGGAAAAGACGATGCGACGGATGCGGAGATCGAAAAGGCAGCCGCAATTGCGCAGGCAACCGAGTTTATCGAGGCAAAAGATGACAAATACGAAACCGCGATTGCACAGGGCGGAACGAACGTATCCGGCGGACAGAAACAGCGTCTGGCGATTGCGCGTGCGATTGCAAAAGACCCGAAAATCTTTATTTTCGACGACAGTTTTTCTGCACTTGACCTGAAAACGGATGCGGCGCTTCGAAAAGCACTGGCGGAGAATGTCAAAGACAGCACCGTGATCATCGTGGCACAGCGGATCAGCACGATTCTCCATGCGGAGCAGATTCTGGTGCTCGATGACGGAAAAGTAGTCGGAAAAGGTACGCATGAGGGACTGCTGAGAAGCTGCGAGGTTTACCAGGAGATTGCGAAATCCCAGCTGTCAGAGAAAGAGCTTGGACTGAAGGAAAGTGAGGTGGCTGACCATGAGTAATGAAATGAACCAGCAGCCGCGCAAAAGAGGACCGATGGGACGGATGGGCCGCGGCATGCAGCCGGGCGAGAAGCCGAAAGATCTGAAAAAATCGATCAAACAGCTCGCCCAGTACATCGGAAAATATAAAATTGCGATTTTTATCGTTATGATCTGTGCCGCATGCTCGACGGTGTTCAACGTTGCCGGACCAAAGATTCTCGGAAAAGCTACGACCGCACTGTCCGAGGGACTGATGGAAAAGATCCGGGGCACAGGAAGCATTGATTTTGCAAGAATCGGAACGATTCTGCTGTTTGTACTTGGCCTGTATCTGATGAGCGCCCTGTTCAGCTTCATCCAGGGATGGATCATGACGGGCGTGACGCAGAAGGTGTGCTATCAGCTTCGAAAAGAGATTTCGGAGAAGATCAACCGTATGCCGATGAAATATTTTGAGAGCCGCACGTACGGTGAAGTGCTCTCACGCATCACAAACGATGTCGATACGCTTGGCCAGGGACTGAACCAGAGTATCACGACGATCATCACCTCGGTGGCAACGCTCATCGGTGTTCTGATCATGATGCTGAGTATCTCCCCATTGATGACGCTGATCGCGCTTGTGATCCTGCCGATTTCAATGGGACTCATCGGACTCGTGACAAAGAAATCACAGAAATTCTTCCGTGCCCAGCAGGAATACTTAGGCCACATCAACGGTCAGGTTGAGGAGGTTTACGGCGGCCATCTCGTCATCAAGGCATTCAACCGCGAGAAGGATACGATCGAAGAGTTTGAAAAAACCAACAATATTCTTTACGATTCCGCATGGAAATCCCAGTTTTTATCCGGTATGATGCAGCCGATTATGATGTTTGTCGGAAATTTAGGCTACGCCTGCGTGGCATTGACCGGCGGACTTCTGGCGATCAAAAACGTGATCACGATCGGTGATATCCAGGCATTTATCCAGTATGTGAAAAACTTTACCCAGCCGATCCAGCAGATTGCGCAGGTTATCAACATGGTACAGTCGATGTCGGCGGCATCCGAGCGTGTCTTTGAATTCCTGAACGAAGAGGAAGAGGATCAGACCACGGAAAATCCGGCGGACATTGAGACGGTAACAGGAGCAGTAACCTTTGATCATGTACAGTTCGGATACAATCCGGATCAGATCATCATCCATGATTTCTGCGCGAAGGTAAAACCGGGTCAGAAAATTGCCATTGTCGGCCCGACCGGAGCAGGAAAAACGACGATGGTTAAGCTGCTGATGCGTTATTATGATGTAAACAGCGGAGCCATTCTTCTGGATGACCACAATATCAGGGATTTCAACCGCAGAGAGCTTCGCGATGCCTTTGGTATGGTGCTGCAGGATACGTGGCTGTTCAAAGGCAGTATCATGGAAAATATCCGCTACGGCCGGCTCGATGCCACGGATGAGGAGGTTATTGCAGCGGCGAAGGCTGCAAGAGCACACCATTTCATTCAGACCCTGCCGGGCGGCTACCAGATGGAGCTGAATGAGGATGCAAGCAATGTATCCCAGGGACAGAAACAGCTTCTGACGATTGCAAGAGCAATTCTTGCGGACAATAAGATCCTGATTCTCGATGAGGCGACCTCATCCGTTGATACCAGAACAGAGATCGAGATCCAGAAAGCAATGGATAACCTGATGAAGGGCAGAACGAGCTTCGTCATCGCCCATCGGCTGTCTACGATTCGCGATGCGGATCTGATTCTTGTCATGAAGGACGGAGATATCATCGAGCAGGGCAACCATGAAGAGCTGCTTGCGAAGAATGGGTTCTATGCAAACCTTTACAATTCGCAGTTTGAGGATATAGTTGCGTAACAGCCTTTGCGGGCGATATAAATTTATTGTAACAACACCTGAGTCGGCAAAACGGTTCAGGTGTTGTTTTTTTCTCGAGGGAAAATCTCGTTACATTTTCCCGTCAGGCAAAAAAGCTTTCAGAGCAGAATGATCTGATGTTTGTCCCAGATCATGCATGTTATCCCAGGTTACTTGAGGTAAAAGAAAAAATTTGGTATGCTGTTGAGAAGTAGAATCTTCGATAAGAAGCACGGGGGAAATAATGAATTTAATTTTATGTGATGATGATAAAGTGTTTTTAAATAAACTGGAAATCAGAATTCGAGGTTTAAGTCAGAAACACAAGATTGCAGTGAAAATGGAGTGCTACGTATCTGCGAAGGAGATGCTGGAAGGAATCAAAAATCTTGATGAGATTTCTGTTTTTTTTATTGATATTGATATGCCGGAAGTGAATGGATTTGAGGTTGCATCGTATCTGAAAAAGTGGAACAGGGAATGTTGTATTGTGTTTGTATCAAATAAGGATGATCTGGTGTTTCAGTCATTGGTGTATCATCCATTCTTTTTTATCCGCAAGGCACATCTGGACGAGGAATTGGAGCCGCAGTTGCTGGAACTGCAGAAAAAGGCAGGAAAGAAAGTTCCGCAAATAGAACTGCAGACAGGGCGTCAGAGTGTAAAACTTGCATTGCGTGATATCTGGTTTGTGGAGAGCGAGAAGAACTATCTGCTTTTTTATCGGGAAAAAGATACGAGGGACGAGGCGATTCGTGTAAGAATGAAAATGTCAGAAGCGGAGAAAAAACTGGAAGCGCATAAATTTGTAAGGACACATAAAGGATATTTGGTTAACATGAACTATGTATATCGGTTGCGCGAAAAAGAACTTCTGCTATTGAACGGGAAAAGCATTCCTGTCAGCAGAAATTATCTGAATCAGGTTCGAATGAAAATTATGGGAGTGGTGATGGAATGAGTGCAACATTTTGGAAGGTTTTTGAACTTGCAATTTCTGTTTTGGAAAATATGCTTCTGCTGGGGTTTTGTATGGATTTCATGCAGCAGCGGCCGAAAGGAAAACGGGGGAAATTTTTATGGTTGTTCGCGGTGCTGGTCGGAATGATTTTTCCGGCGCTGGAAAAGTATCCGGCGATTTATGATCGATGGGAATTATGGCTTACATTGCTCTGGCTGTTTGGATATCTGGCAGTGAGTACGCGGGGCAGTATTCTTCGAAAAATCATTGCTGCAGTAGTTGCGAGGGAATTAACGACGTTTGTGAATACAGCAGTTCTTTTTGGATGCAGTTTACTTCTACAAGAGAGTGTAGCATCTTTTATTCAACAACAGGATATCGCGAGAATTGCTACTGTTCTTTTGACGAAAATCTTATATTTTTTTGTGGGCAAAATTTTAAACGGCCTTCTTTTTGAAAGAAAAAATCTGGTGAATTGGCAGTGGATTGTTATAGGATGCAGTCTTGTATTTTCAACCGTTGCGGGAAAGACATTGATTACCTTGTCCAGAGATTTTCCGGGAATCCAGATGCAGGAACAGAAATTAATGCTGCTGTGCGTGTCCTGTATCTGGCTGATGTGCTTGATTATGTACTTTGTAGTACAGCAAATGAGCAAAGATAATCAGACAAAGCTAGAATATGAACTGATGAAAGAAAAAGAGAAATATTCAAAGGAAAGTATGGAAATTATTAAAAGAAGTAATGAAGAATTACGAGAATTTAAACATGATTTGAAAAATTATCTTTTACCTCTGCAAGAGGCAATGGAGACCATGCCGCAGTCGGAAATGGCAAAGGTATGGGAAAAAATTAATCAGAAAATTGAAGATGTACAGACATTGATTCAGACCGGAAACAGTTATGTGGATTCTATGATTAATACAAAAATTACTCTTGCGAGAAGTGAAAAAGTAGATGTGAAGTGTACAATTCTGAGCAAAATGGAAGGAATTGATGATTTGGAATTTTGCTCTGTGTTTGGAAATCTCATGGATAATGCGATTGAAGCAGAGCGGAAAGTTACAGAGAAGAAAGAAATTATAATTTTTGTAGAGGAAAAAATGGGATATCTTCGGTTGGAGATTCAAAACAAAATAGAAAAATCTGTTTTAAATGAAAATTCAAGTTTGAATACGACGAAGAAAGATACAAGCAGCCACGGGATTGGGCACAAAAGTGTAAAACGGACGATGCAAAAGGTAGGTGGCGCGTTAAAGTATTATGAGACAGGAGATTTGTTTTGCGCAGAGGCAGTATTTCCGATAAAATAAGATAAAACGTAATAAAAAAGACTTTATTTGTATGAAGGAAGCAAAAAGAATGCGGATTTCAAAGAACAAAGTTTTATTTTTTGCTATCTGTACTGATTATCCCAGATAGAGCATGATATCCCAGATCCGTTGACGATGGAGAAAAATTTCGCTATGCTTCGAGTAACAGAAGAGAAAGAACGAAATTTTGAAAAGAGGGGATATATGGGAAAGAAAGTATTGGGAATTATGGTAATATTACTGTTCTTTACAGGTTGTCAGAATATGGGAAATGAGTCAGAAAATTTGCAGCAGGTAGAAAAACAGGAAAATGGAGAAGAACGGAATAGTTCTATCAGCAATGATGAAACGGAGACAAATGTGACACATGAAAAGGATCAGGAATTAAGCAATGGTGAGCACATCCGTTTTCAGCTTGGCAGTCAGGCCAAAATTGATGCGATTGTTGACATGCCTGACAAAAAATGGAATGAGTTTGAAAAATGTGTGATAGAAGTGGATGGATTTCAAGGAGAAAGTGTGTTCAATAAAATACTTGGGAAAATTCCGGAAAGTGGATTGGAAACAAGAAAAGGAGACACAGGAGAGCCGGACGTTTGTTATTCGTATGAGGGAATACTTGGCGAACAATTAAAAAATCAAAATGGAACGGTGTCTGTCAGCAATATATTAGGAGTAGAAACGGAAGAAGGAAAAAAAGTTTATTATAATTTACCTGTTGAATATATTACATCAGCCTATGGTGAAGGGATTTTAGTCAGAGACAATGAGCAGGAAATTTCATTGGAAGACGAAGAAAAGCTGATAGAGGAGGGAAAAGAGTTTGTTAGATGGATTGGAGACTGGGAAAAGGTTGAATTGACCAGTAAATACAGTTTTTCGTATGAACAGATGGAAAAACAGCAGGAATTAATGGAACAGGCAATCGAGAATGGAGAATTGCTAAAGCCTCAGAAGATTCAGAAATATGAGTGGTCAAAAGCAGATGACTGTTTCCTGCTGTTTTTTCAGAGCTATCTAAATGGGGTTCCCGTATTATGCAATGAAATTAACCGGCAGGATGATCTTTATATTCCGTCATCTAAAATACAGGCTGTTATAACGGAGGGCGGGATTCAATATCTTCAAGCAGTTAATCACTATGCTATTCGGGAAAAGGAACCGGTATCTCTTGCGGAAAAAGATATTATTTTGGAAACGCTGAGAAATAAGTATGATTTGGCAATTGCCGAGCCGATTACGCTGGATCAGATGAAACTGATTTATTACCCAATGACAACGGGAAGAAATGAAACGGGGCATTGGATGTGTGATATGATTCCTGCGTGGCAGTTTCGATTTATAGAAGATGAGATCGAACAGTATGTTTACATCAATGCACTGGATGGACGGGAAATTGCGGGGTGAGTTTGTCTGAGCTTTATGATTTACTCAAAGAATAAATTACTTTTGTGAAAGATGTGGCTCCGGGCTAAGCGGGGTCACATCTTTTATAGAGGCGAAGAGAAGTTTCAAGGGATGGAATATATCAACCGATAAAACCATCTCGAAAATCAAAACAGAAAGAAGGTGATCTTTCATGAATTTTTTTCGAATGATAAAAATGGATTTTAAAAGAATGTTTTTATCAGGAAAATTTTATTTTGCCATCGCAGGTGCGATACTGGTTACTGTGTTGAACATCAGTCAGGAAGCAATGCAGAGCCGGTGGAATGTATCGGTATATTACCTGGTTGTCAGCAGCCATGGTGTGGGTGCATTTTTTGAAGTGTTTTCTGTGCTGGCTGTGCTGCCGTTTGCGCTGAGCTATTGGGAAGACAGCAGAAATGGCTATCTTAGATGCATTGAGACACGCATAGGGAGAACAGCATATTGCTGGTCGCATCTGGTGGTTGCCTTTTTCGGTTCTGTGATCAGTATTTTTCTGGGAATGGCAGTTGTTTATGGCGTTTTGGCATTAAAAATACCGTGGATAAAAAAAGAAGAGTTTGAAACATTAACAGGCAGTTTAAGCTATGGAAATGGACTCGTTCTGCCGTTTTACCTTGCCGCAAGATTTGGAGTTGAGGCTGTCAAGTATGCATTTATGGCAGTTTTTGCGCTTATGATATCGGGAAAAATAAAAAATCTGTTTGTGCTGGTCAGCACACCGGCTCTTTTTTATTATGCAAGCCAGCTTGTAGCAGAAGCGCTGCAGCTGCCGGGCCAGATGAGATGGTACCAGCTCCATGGGGGAAGTATCCGGAATTTTAAGGATTTTTTTGTGATAGCTGGTTATTTCCTTATTCTGACAGGAATGGAAGGTGTAATTTTCGTGCGAGTGGTAAAGAGGAGGGCGCAGAATGGATAGAATACGGATGAGTCTTCGGGTATGTCAGATACGTTTACGGAAAACATTCACAACACCACGATTTTATGTTGCGCTGTTGTGGATTGCGATCCTTTTTCATGTAATGACGGCGGGTATTCGAGGCTTCTGCGAGCAGACCGGAGTTGATGTGACTTTTTGGATGCTGCCGTTTATGACCAGATATAATGGAGACCAGATTATCATCGTTCTTGGGGCTCTGCTGCTTTTCTGTGATGCTCCGTTTCTGGAACCGAACAGCGGGTGGCAGATTCTGCGGGCCGGGCGGAAAAGCTGGTTTTGGGGAAACATGCTATACATTGTGGTTGTTTCCTTTTTTTACACCATATGCTTAAGTATGATTCCGGTACTGCTTGTGTTTCCGAATGTAGGGTGGGAAACCGGATGGGGGAAGGTGATCAGTACGCTGGCTCAGACGAATGCGGCATATACCTTTGACCAGGAACCGTTGGATTATCTGATCCTTTCGCGATTTTCGCCGCAGGAGGCAATGGGTCTCACAATGCTTGCAATCTGGTGCCTGTCGGTTATGACAGGCGTTGTGAGTTATGCCGGAAATTTTCTGGTACACAGGGGATTTGGAATCGTCATCAATTGCGGCATCGCACTCACCGCGCTTCTGCTCAGCAAATTTTCCAACATCACAATCGGCTATTACTGCGCGCCGCCGCTTTGGATGAATATTGCGAGCTACAAGTGGCAGGGGTATGGAAACGGGCCGTCGATGGCATATGTTTACAGTGTCTTTGCGATTGTCATCGGCGCATGCACGATCCTCTCGTATCTCGGGATTCGGAAAAAGGATCTGAACTTTGTGGAGGAAATCTGAAAGAATGGAAGAAAAGATAAGAATAGAAAACGTGACAAAAAAGTTTGGCAGCTACGCGGCGCTGGACGGGATCAGCCTGAGCTTTGAAAAAGGAAAAATTCACGGAATGATCGGAAGAAACGGAAGTGGCAAGACGGTTCTGTTCAAATGCATCTGTGGATTTCTTCGGGTGGACGATGGAGCGGTTTTGGTGGATGGAAAACAGATCGGGAAAGAGATTGAAGCGCCGGAGAGTATTGGCGCCATTATCGAGACGCCGGGCTTTCTTCCGGGATACAGCGCCAGACAGAATCTGCAGTTTCTCGCCGGCATCCGCAGGAAGATCGGGAAAAAGGAGATCGATGAGGCTATCCGAAAAGTCGGACTGGATCCGGAAGCGAAAAAGCATGTCGGCAAGTATTCGCTCGGCATGCGCCAGCGTCTCGGCATTGCACAGGCGATTATGGAAGAACCTTCTCTCCTGATCCTGGACGAACCGATGAACGGTCTCGACAACCAGGGCGTGCAGGAGATGCGGCAGCTGTTTTTGAAGTTAAAAGAGGAAGGAAAAACGATTCTTCTGGCCAGCCACAACCGGGAAGACATCGCAGCACTGTGCGATACGACGGTGGAGATTGACAGAGGAAAGATTACGAAAACGAGGACGTGAACAATGGCAGACAGACACACAACAGAAAAATTGCTGGAAGGCGAACGCCTTTCCGGAAAGGTGACACTCTTTGCAAAAGTAACGATTTTACCGGGCGATGAGCTCCCGTACCATGAGCATCACGGCGAGACGGAAGTGTATCACATTCTGTCCGGGGAGGGAATATATCAGGATAATAACAAAACATATCCGGTGCAGGCGGGCATGACGACGTTCTGCGAGGACGGCAGCGGCCATGCCGTTTCCTGTAGCGGAAAAGAACCGCTGGTATTTCTGGCAATGATCCAAAAGAAAGCGGAATTGCTGTAAAAATAAGCTGCCGCACGTTAATGCGGCAGCTTCTGCATCTCTGTTCATCAGTGAATAGTCCCCACCCATATTCCAACTGCTATCAGGAATATACCTGCTACGCGGCCCACTAATTTTGCCTTTTGATATCCCAAAAAAGCGGTTGTTTCCGGCGTGGTAAACGGAAAGAAAACAACATCAATTCCTATTACTATGCTTCCCATCCCTATCAGGAAGCTGCTGTTTGATATAATTCCATAAAACATCACCAGGAATCCTAAAATAATACCGGAAATAAAATATTTAACTTTAGGTCCATCTTTTTCCATTACTTTTTTATAGCGGCTTTCGCATGCATCACTGCAAAATCCAACACTTCCGTTTATTTTTTTGCCACAGTAACTACATCTTTTCATACAGATTTCTCCTATTTTTCATAGCTCTCAATTCCACACTCATGTTTTTTACTTTTCTTGTCGTAATTGATTCCAACTAGCAGAACTTCTCCCGTATACTGTCGCAAAGACTCCGGATATTTTTTATCCGCGATCTGATTCAACGCTGTCTGTGCACTCTTATTCCATTTCAATTCCACAACCATCGCCGGGTACTGCTGTATATATTCCGGTTTCGGTAAAAACACGAAATCTGCAAATCCTCTTCCTGTCGGCATTTCAAGGACAGGTTTGAAATAATACTGCATAGCACTTAAATATGCGATCGAAATCACACTGCTCAATGAATTTTCATCGTGATACTGAATTACAGATGTATAGGCCATGTGAATTTCTTCTATCTTTTCAGCAACGCTTTCCGCATCTCCATCCAGTGTCGCATCCAGCAGTGCATCCGATTCTCTCTGAAACGAAATCCATTCATTCCATTTTTTTCTTTTTACCGCCTTCGTCAGTTCCAGCCGTATTTCTTCATTTGGCACAAACGCTGTTTCCTGCTGCTGATCATATCCCAGATACCCCAGATGGATGAGGTATGTGAGCACATCATCCTTATCGGAAAAGTTTATCATATCATTCTGAAACGTTGAAGTATCTACCTTCACAGATCCGCCTGCCAGCAGTTCAATCATTGCCGTTTTCAGACCATCAAAATTCATGTTAATCATCGGTACAATTGATTCATACGTGCCCGTTTCTGACCAGTAGCTCTGATATTTATTCCAGGTCATAACCTCTACAACTGCTTTTGGATTATAAACCTGATATTCTTCTAATATATATCCGTCATACCATCTTTTTACCTTTTCATAATCTCTGTTATAGTTACTGCAAAGCAATCTCACCTCGTCATTTGTAAAACCTATATAAGGAGCAAAAACACCGGCACTAAGCATTGTAAATTCATCAAAATTATTTAATGCAGACTGCGTTTTTTCTTTCTTTATCGGCAAAATACCTGTAAGATACGCCAACTGAATATATTTTGTCGGTTCCGTTCCCTTAAACATTGCCCGCAAAAAATTAATGTACTTTTCCTGTACTTTTTTATTTGCCGCTTCATCTCTGATCAGAACATCCCACTCATCAATAATTACAATAAATTTCTGACCCACATCATTTTTGATACGTGAAAGGCATTCTGACAAACTTATCTCCTCTTCAGGCAAGACACCAGGATAAATCTCTCTTAATTCATCCTGTACTGATTTCGTGATAAACGCTACAACATTATCCACATTATCACAATTTGCCAGAAACCACTGAATATCAAGATGAATCACATCATACTTATTAAGATGCGTCGTGACATGCTCCCGCCACTTAAATCTTACAGATTTTGAAGTGGGGGCTTCCTGCTCGATTGCCCTTCAGGGCAAAGCTAAAACAGGCTATCCCCGCGTGTCCCGCGGTTCTTTTTTTATCCGGTTACGGATCTTTTCTGTGCTATTATGCACATTTTTTATATATTCTTTTTCCTTCTTTCAGAATATTGACCGCCGCATTCACATCCCGGTCCATCCGGTTTCCACATTCGCATAGGTATATCCGTTCTGATAATGCCAGCTCTTTCTTCTTATGTCCGCATACGCTGCATATCTTACTGGATGCAAAATATCTGTCTACTTTTATCAGATATTTTCCACGTTCTTCCAGCTTATATCCAAGCATGGAAAGGAACTGACCGTATCCGTTATCCTGTATCCCTTTTCCGAAATGCAGGCCTCCGGCTATCCCCTTCAGGTTCAGATCCTCCACACATACTGCGTCATAGTCTTCTGCAAGGCTGTGGCTGAGCTTATGCTGGAAATCCTTCCTCTGGTTCTTTATCTTTTCATGATATAAAGCAACCTTTTTCTTCTGTTTCTGATAGTTACGGCTGCCCTTTTCACATCTGGAAAGTTTTCTCTGTTCCCGGGCAAGCTTTTTCTCTGCATTCCGGTAAAACATGGGATATCCGGCTCTTTCACCGGTAGAAAATACACACATCCCATGCATGGCAAAATCCATCCCCAGGAATTTTTCCGCCTGTCTTTTCTCCGCTGTTTGGTTTTCACAGTCGAACAGCAGGCTGGCAAAATATTTTCCGGACGGTTCCCTGCTCACAGTCACTGATTTCAGCTTCCATCCCTCCGGGATCATACGGTGGAGTTTTATTTTTACCGGCTGCATCTTTGGCAGTTTCAGGAACCTGTCCTGCAGACAGATATTCCCATTTACCATATTCGTTGTATAGGATTTCCGCGAATGTTTTTTTGATTTATAATGCGGAAATCCCACTCCCGGTTCCCGGAAAAATTTCCGGAAAGCCCCTTCCAGATTTAACTGTACATTCGCCAGCGCAAGAGAATCCACTTCTTTCAGCCATGGATATTCTTTTTTATATCCGGCCGGCGTATTTTTCAGCATCTTTTTTTCTTCCTGATAATGACGGATCTTATCCGCAAGCATCCGGTTATAAAGAAAACGACTGCAGCCGATTGTCTTCTCTATCTGGGTTATCTGTTCTTTATTTGGATAGATCCTTATTTTTACTGCCCGGTTTATCTTTCTCACCCTGACTCTCTATATACTGATGGATTGTTTCAACAGGTGCTATATTTCAAAGATTTCTTTTGTTCTCTCTGACATCTTATCGTCCAGCATCTTTCTGCTATATTTCATAACCAGAATCAAACAAAAACACTGAATGAGAATTATTATCTAAACTCATTATGTACACTCACTTATTGCTTATTTCGACCGTCCAAATTTCAAGAGCATATTGTTCTTTTTTCTATTATAATATATTTATTGTATCAGAACAAGTGTTTTTGCGATTTTTTATGAATTTGAGCAGACATGCTCGAATGTGCAATTCATCCCATCACCTATAGGACGCCACTGAAAAACTATTTTTATACACATTATATAGTAGATTAAAACAAATAAAAACACTTTATATTGTACTGCTTTATGCAAAATAAAGACTTTTTCAGTGGCGTCCCTATAGAGGTGAGGGAATTCTTGCTACGGTTGTTAAAATCTGATTCCCTGCTTATATC
>ENA-OROL01001086-OROL01001086.1-human-gut-metagenome-genome-assembly--contig:-NODE-1086-length-23752-cov-3.503439_pt1 | contig 23752 bp, 27 predicted proteins | sample MGYA00242128_ERZ509048 | MGnify/ENA primary metagenome ERZ509048 (study PRJEB26280, sample SAMEA2338750) | human gut metagenome | biome: human gut; feature: human-associated habitat; material: faeces...
AAATTCAAGAAAATTATGAAAGAAATACATGGTTGTATGAAATATTAATATTATTAAAAAAGGAGAAAATTAAAACCGTTGAAAGCAATAATTAAAGAAACATTAGATCATTATCATGTATTAGATATTGATGCTGATGAAGATTGTATAGAAAATATTATAGAACAAGCAAATCTTATAAAAAGTCAATATGATTCTGCTTATGAAACATTAACTACTGTTCTTGAAAACTATTACACAGATATTTATTATACATTTGAACCCGACTATGCAGGAACAAAATGTGAAGAAATAGCATTGGAGATGATATATTAAATGGAAGCTAATTTCTCAAATGGATATTTTTATACAAATGAAGGAATATATCATATTAACAAAATAAAAAAAATAACTATGAAAGCAAGAGATTCAAAAAAAGATGAAATAAAAACAGAAACAATAGAAATAAAGCAATTTCCATATAAAGTTAGAATTTTCCTCAATTATGGCAATATAAACAAAGAAAAGCTATTAAAAAGTTATATTTTTAACAATATGCCATATATTCCAAGTATTGGTCATATTTTAATTATTAATGATAAATCTTATATTGTTAATAATGTTATATATGATTATGATGACCCATATTTATTTGAAATCAACGTAACAAAACAATAAAATGAAAGAAATAAAAATAAAATATCATTATAACAATATACAGAAAATTTCTAAAATTGAACAAGGAGACTGGATAGATTTAAGAGCTGCTAAAACTTACAATCTTTATCCTGGGAAATATTACTCAATAGACTTAGGCGTTTCCATGAAATTACCTGAAGGATATGAAGCTCATATTGTCCCACGATCTTCTTCTTTCCGTAATTGGGGTTTTCTTCAAGTCAATTCAATGGCTGTAATTGATGAATCGTTTTGTGGGCCTAATGATGTTTGGAGATTACCTATTTATGCTACACGCGAAGCAGTTATTAAATGCAATGAAAGAATTTGTCAATTTAGAATAATGCCTAAAATGTCTAATATTAAATTAACAGAAGTTGAAGAATTATATGATAAAAATCGTGGAGGGTTTGGAACCACAGATAAAATATGATATATCCTACTTTTCATTATAATGAACCTCAAAATATATTATCAATAGAACTAATTGATGCAATATCAGGAGAAGAGTGCTTCTGTTTTGAAGTTACAGATATCAACGAAGACCCAGATGCAATTATAGAATATATGATATTTTTCTATTATTTATTATATGGATTCTTTAACAACAATGAATTTGTTTTTTAATAAATATAATCACATATTAAAAAGTAAAAAAAAAGACAGAGAAATTAATCTCTGTCTTTTTTTATTCTTTTGCTAATGTTACTGTAAGTATTTGATCTTCATTTGCTGTTACATTAATCTCTTGCGCCACATAACCAGGAGCACTCACATTAACAACATATTCTCCATCAATTTCATCAAGAGGAAATATATTATCTGTTTCAACAAAAGATTCTATTTGTTCTTCTCCTTTAGTAACAGTAATTTTACATCCGGGAACAATATTCCCATATACATCTGATACCAACACTTCTAAAAGATATCTCTCTGTAAAATTTAATACGCCTTTTTCATCCACAGAGAAATAATGCCCATCACAAAGAATAGAACAATTTGCTTTTATTAAACTACCAAGAGGTATCTCTTCATGTCTGGTAGCCATACTAATTATATATCTATCTTCAACTTTGCCTACGCTAAAAATATTAGAGTCCCATAATTGCCCGCAACTTGTCACAGGATCATGAACTTCTGATTCAGTAGATAAAGTAATAACTCCATTTATCTCTTTAAAGATATCTTCATTTAATTTAATTCCACCACATTTAGCAACAAACATTTATATCCCTCATTATTAACTGGAGGCAAGAATACCCGCATCCCGTAGACTAACTAATAATTTATTGATCGTAGTAACTGCATTATCTGAAGCGTCTGCAACAGCGGCGGCTTGTTTTACAATCCCTGCAACACTGGTAGTAGCAGCAGTAGGAAATTCATCATTGGTGATAAAATTAGCAATTTCAGCCTTAGTAGCATAAGTAATATCAGCCGTTGCTTTGTTCATTGCATCATTAGCTTCAGTAGGAGCACCTAAATTAGTAATTTTATGATTATTTAAATCCACATCGGTCTCTACAGCGATTTCAGTAGTATTACCGCTAATACTACCTACATGATTTAAGTTAGCTCCATTTAAATCTATATTCTCAGAAGTTAAAGAAATAGTAGTATCATTAGCTTTAAGTTCAATGCCACCTGATGTAGCTCTTACACTGGAAGTAACACCATCATTAGTATTAATAATTTCAGCACCCGATGCAGTCACCCCTAAACTACAAGTGTTATTTCCAGAAGTTGAAGTAATTATAATCTCATCAGTAGCTTGAATATTAGCATCAGCATTCATAATACCACCGTCAAGAGATAAACATTTACTTATAGCTTCTCCCATGCTTGTATTTGTAGGAATTTTTTCTTGGTCGACAGAAATAGTATTTCCAGAAATAGTTATACCTTCTCCTGCCGTATATGTCGCACCTTCTCCTGATTCGCCCACGAATTTAATAGAATTTTCCTCGTAATCAACATTAAATTGATCGCTCTCTAAATAAAAAGAGCCGGAAGGGTCCTTAATTAAACTCATTCATATCTCTCCTTCTTAATAATATACTATATATTTTATATTTACTAAAGTAGAACCATCAGCAAAATAAAATCTTAATACATTATCTTTTGATTCTATTGCAGTAATTTTATTCCAATCATCCTGATATGTTGTCATATCTGATAAAGTTGACCAATTAGGAAATACTAAAGGATTAATACTACTTGTCATGCCTGATACAGTCTCATCTATATAATATTGATAGCCACTTGGATTACCTGAGGCCAAAATAGGTATCGCATTGAAACTACTTGTCTTACTTTTTGAATAATTACTACCACCCGAGCCTATCAAATTATCTACATATTGTTTAGTAGCTGGTTGATTATATTCTTTTGGTTCTTTTAACCCTGTAATTTCCAAGCCATTTGCACTACCATTAATATTATAAGCATTAGTAGCACCGTCAGCAATAATTAATTGTGACTCGTTTATACCTAATACTACCCCATTAGTTTCTAAACTAATACCTTCATTCTGAACTTGAATACAATAATCACCAGATTGAGACTGAATTCTAACACTACCATCTGAGCCAAAAGGCTCAATAGGATCAGAAACCATTATTTTTCCTGTACCTCCGGTAGTTAATACTCTTAATACAGTTTCGTGACCACCATCTCGAGCTAATAAATCTACTTTAACAAACTTATTGGTTTCAATTTGTGACTGCCCCGAGATTTGTGATAAACCAGATGAATTTTGCGTCCCTAACGCAAAAGAAGAGTATTTATTAGCATCATTAACAAATCCTAAAACTGCTTGATAAGTCCTGTCACTTGTATTATTATCAGTCATATTTAACACAAAAGGCGTAGCCATATTTTCATAAGTCCCACCAGCAATAGGTAGCCAAGGAGCGTCAATAGCTTTTACTTCCCCAGGAATAGTCCCTTCTTTTACAATTACCTGCCCGTCCGTTCCCTCAATTTCTTTTTGAAAAGAAATTAATACAGCTTCTAAATAATTGGCTAATGGAATATATTTATCATTTTGTTTAGTAAAAACGTTTTTATCCGAAGTAAAATCCCATTCACCCCATGTAATAGTATCTTGCCCATAACCTGATCTATAAAATTTATAAATTGGATTCTGTCCTAAATCAGTACTTAATAAATTTTGATACTCTTGTATATATAAATAAAAAGAACTGCCCTCTAAAAGAGTTTTATAATAATAAACATTTAATTTAAATAAATAATTTTCAGAACCTGAATCACCCCCCGAAATCATCGAAGGAACATTTTGAATTGGAGTATTATACCCGATATCTGGAAAATAAGCCCCTACATAAGTACCTGGCGTTATAACATTATTTAGATCAGTTATGCTTAACTCTTTGAAAGACTTCATCTGACTAAAATCATTTTGAGGCATTCTGCTCAAATAATCAGACAAACTTAATGAAGTTCCTTCGCTATTTTCAGTAGATATATTTTTTGTAGAAGTGGCCCAAGATAATTCGCTATATTTCTTTACCCCATCCCCAACTTTAAATCCAATAGTTCCATCTTCTTTGGAAACAATAATTAACTCTCCATTTAATAATACAGGATTATTAGTAGTCCAATTTTGTTCTGTATCATATTTATTTTGAATTCTACTATCTAATTTTTTAGTAGCCATAAAATCTCCTTTTATTAAATAGAGAGAAGGAAAAACCTTCTCTCTATTTAATTCAATATCAAATTACATCAGAAGAAGTCCCACAATTAATAATTAAATAGTCTCCCTCTATTTGAGTAGCATCATTAATATTACCAGTCTTACCAATCTGACTCACAGCAGAAGCATCTATCTTTGCGGACAGAGCAGTTTCAAGACCAGAAATTTTAGATTGGCTTAAAGTAGGAATTGCCGCCTCAGTAATAGCAGCACGAGTTACACTAATAATACCATCAGTCTGAGAAACAACGGTTACAAATTGATTAGCAACAGCACTATCAGCCTTATCAAGACTACCAATCTTGGTAGTAATTTGCTGATCGGTTTCAGTCTTAGTGTAATAATTAGTTAAATCGACTGCGCCACTTAAAGCATCAAGATAGTATGTATCATCCTCTACAATTACTGCTACGTTAGTGCCAGCAGGGAAATGTTTTCCTACTTCAGCAGTTACGAAACGAGCATCTGCCTCAAAAGCATCATTTACATTATAAACATTACCTAATTCGGTTTTAGAAGGAATTTTAGGTAAATTTGCAAAATTAACACTACCAACAGGTTTGTAAACAGAACCTATTTTTGCTGCGATTTGATTATCAGTATAAGTATTGGATTCCTGTACTGCCCCTTTGATCGTAGTAGAAGTTGCGCTACCAGTACCAATCAAATCAGTCTTAGCTTCACCAACAATAGTATCTGCATGATCTTCTGCCACTGATTGAGCAGTAGCAGCAGCACCGGCAGTATCAAAAGCAGAAGATTCCTGATAAGCAGCAGATTTTAGACCTGCAACAGCTACATCAGTTCCATTAAATTTAACAGTGCCGTTGACAGTACCGGTAGTTAAAGTATATACAACAGCGATGGGGTCTCCGACATCAGACCAAGACCCATTTAAAGGTTTGGACTGTAATTTGAAAGTAGTATTATTAACTTTTACTAATTGATACTGAGTATCTGTATCCTCTACTTTCCCAGAAATATAAGCATCTAATCCTTTAATTTCAGACGCTTGATAAGTAGGTTTAGTAGGTGCTAATGCCCAAGAATACACATCAGCAGATTTGGCGCTTATCCAAGGCAGTTCACTAAACTTCTTCGTTCCGTCGCCTATCTTCATTAGCACAGCAGGCTCTTGCTGAACTACATTAGTAGAGGCAGGAACATCTACAATAGCAATTTCACCCTTTAATAATACAGGGTCATTGCTGGTCCAATTTGCATAAGTATCAATTTTATTTACTAATCTTGCTTTAAATTCTTTAGTAGTCATAATTTATGCCCCCCCCAAGTTTTGAATTTAATTACTATTTCCACCATTTAGAATTAGTTCGTCTCCTTCGGTTTGAACTAATTGGTTTACATTCAATTTATTTATAACCATAGTGCCATCATCATTTACAACAACACCATTTTCAGCGTCAGTGCCTTTAACAATACCTAATACCGTAAAAGAAGCAACAGGAATATCTACCGCTTTCTCAGAAATAGGAAGTGCCTGCCCATTTAACTTGACAGATTCAAGCACATTAGTTTGAGCTTCGGCCTGAATACCATCTAATTTAGTTTTTAATTCATTAGTAAAATCGTTTGTAGACAGCCCTTTGCCCTCTACTTTATCAACTTTACTATCTAAAGCAGTAGTTAAGTCAGTTACTTTATCTTGAGAAACAGAAGTTAAATTTAATTGCCCTTCTTCACTTAAAGTAAACTCATTAGAAACAGACTTAATATCAGCAAGGCCATTTAATTTAGTAATTAAAGTATCTTGAATTAAGCTATATCCAGTTTTCTTATCTACTTTGTTTTCTGCTTCAGCCTTAGTTAAATAAGTCGTAGAGGCTTCTGTTTTAGTTAAATAATCAGTTAAATCAACAGCAGTAGATAAAATTTCATATTTATAAGTATCAGGATTAGAACCTGTTTTAACTACTACAACATTAGTACCTGCCGGATATTCCTGTCCAGGAGTAACGAATTTATCATCAGTAGTAAATCCATCATTGACAATAATTACATCGCCTAAATTGTTTGCCCCAGGAGTTGGAAGATTAGCAAAGTCACTGGAACCTGTTGGAGTATATACACCAGAAATAGCTGCATCAATTTTGGCATCAGTCTCAGTCTTAGTATATACATCATTAGTATCAGCTTTATTTGCTAATTCAGTGTTAATCCCATCGACAGCAGTTTGTAATTGCCCAACTTCTGTTTGTAAATCCTCAACAGCAGAATTATCAGGAGTGAACCACTCTAATTCTCCATTCTCTCCAACTCTAACTTGTTGATTAGTTAAAGCAGAAGAAAATCCTTTTAATGCTAATATCCCGGCAGAAGAAGTAATAGATTTACCATCCACCTCAACATCAGCGGCCGCACCAGAACCAACAGGTTTTAATGTTTTATCAGGTTGAATAATATATAATGTGGCTTCATTATCTTCTACTACAATGATATTTTGTCCAAAATAATATTGTGTAGCAGAACTACCAGCTTGCTCTGCGCTTTCAGCGGCAGTCATAGCAGTCTCTAAACTCTCAAAATAACTATTTGCATCTAAAGGTAATGCAGAAGTCATTGCAAAAGGAATACTAAAATTTAATTTAGGTAATCTTTCAACAGCCATTTTTACACTCCCTTTCTATTAAATAGTTACCTTATAGGTATTTTGAGTATCATTAGGATTAGCATAATCTAAATAATACACTTTATAATCAATACCATTATAATCATTAGCGCCAGTTACAGATACAGTTTGTTTAGTAAAAGAAGATTTGATTTCTGCATTTAGTCCATTAACATCCTGTACGCTACTAACATCTGCTAAAGTTGCTGGATAAGCAAAAATAACTCTCTTGGCACCGACAGGAATGGAAATATTCCATACAGCACCAGTAGTAACCGCCTTATTACTCTTACCAGATAAAGCACGAATATTAGTAGAATCTAACTCAGTTATAGAATCTTGAGTTCCATAAAATCCATTTCTGTACCCAGTAATTTTTAATGTAGAGCTTGCTTTAGTGCCAGCTTGTATTTTTCCTTCCTCATACTCTTGTCCTAATGCAGTTAAAGGAATAGCACCTTCAGTATAAGTTACTTCACCTTGGAACGAATAATTAATATTATCAATTACTTCTACTTCTTTCAGGCTTCCAGTTTGCCCTTTTACTGTCTCTTCCCCCGCTTTAACAGTATAATCAGTTGCAGTTACACCAGTATCAGGTCCAAACTCATATTTGCCAGGATTAAAAGTTAAAGAATATGCAGGTGTAACCTTATTACCAACCTCATAAGCGCCAGCTTGCGTAGAAGAAATAGACACAGAAGGTTGTGTAATAGTAGGATTTACATCTTCAGCATAAGCGTCTAATAATACTTCTAATAAAGTTTTTCCATTAGCAGGCACAGTTACTTTGCCATTTACAGGTTCATATTTGCCAAAAGGCTCAGTAAAAACTAAATCCTGAGAAAAATCTACTTGACTGGCATCCACTGGTAATTCTATTGAACCACCACCAGCGCCTCCAACATAAGGTAATTGCCCCCATGTACTGGTTCCATCACCAATCTTAAATTTACCTTTGTTTTCTCCATCATTAGTAACACAGGCTTCGCCAACTAAAGGAACAAAACTATCAGCTACTGTCAACCAATTAGCTTCAGTATCATTTTTTAGTTGAATTCTGGTTATTAATTCACTTTTCATATATTCACTCCTTTTATGCAGGCTCAAAGGCGTTACCGCCATCTATACCTATCGGATATTTTACAGGAGAAAAAGCGTCTCCTCCATTAATACCCGTAATATCTAAAAAGTCTCCAGTTTTCAATTCTTCATATAACTCTCTTATTTCCGCCTCTATTTGATAAAACTCTGTTGGGACAGGATCATAAGCACAATAAGGGTCAATAGACTCAGTTACCCAGACCTCAAAAGTTTCTGTTTGATAAGTTTGAGCATCATTATATCCTACAAATTGCATGATATATCTTCCACCAAAAGGCAACATGTGTCTTGTTAAATCAACAGACAAAACATTGCCATTGCGGTCCAAATTAATAATATTATATTTATCAACTTTAGTCATATAAATTTTTAATTGATAAAACCAATCGGCAGAAGTATCAACAGTTGCTTCAAAATGATCTACTAAATTATTCAAAGCAAATCCTATAACTTTATTCCCTGTGATATTTACTGTTGTTCCTATTATTTCTATTGTCACTTATTACCCCCCTTTCGTTTATTTAATTGTATTTATACTTTAAAAATATCTTTAATTTTATTTATAGCATCAGTTAAATAATGGATAGTAGCAGTTAGAAAAGCACCAACTATTACTAAGCTATCAAAAGCAGTTAAAGCCTCTTCACCTATATCAATACCAATACAAGTTGCAAAAGAAGGAACAATAGTTATTACAATAGTTAATAGTCCTATACATATTCCTAAAACTAAGAATTTCACACAACTATTCCCTATTTTTTTCCAATCAAAAGTTCCTTTATCAATTTTAATACTTTTCCAAGCACCAAGGCCCATATTAGCTAAATAAGCGCCTATAAACATTAATAACCCAATACCTACTTTTTCTAAATTACCCAATATTATAAAAAGTAATTCATTCATTTTTCATCTTCCTTATTATTAAAGTTTTCTTTATCCCAAAACAACGCCTTGTACATAGATATTAGAATAATCTGTATATTGATCTATAACAAGAGTTTTTATTTTAAATGTATCGTCCTCTTGAAAACTAATATCATTAAACTGCACAGCTGTATTATCTGTATGAAACATTATCGAGGTTTTACCCAACCAATTAATTTTTTCGCTTACCGTACAAGACCCTAAATACTTCCACACGTTATCATAAATCTGTATATAAAAATTTAATATTGCATATTTTGGCTCGAATCCCAGAACAAAAGATTGTTTTTGACTGTCTATTGTATCATTAATATAAGCAATATCCCCCCCCAGCAAAGGGGGCATTATTCACAAAATTTATCATATCTACCTCTTATTACAATATATCCATATCATAATCAACATTGTCTATATCTTCTTTGGTATTTAATGTATCTATATAAGCACAAAGTTTTTTATAACGTAAAAGAATATTATTCTTATTTTCATTCAACTTTGTAAAAATAGTTTCTATATCTTCTTTACTATATAGTTCATAATCTTCTCTATCTGCATGATATAAATAATTATTATTATTATTTTTGTTATAATTAACACTATAATAAGCCGATAAAATATTTAATTGGTCAGTTTCCATAAAAGAAAAATGTTTCTTTGTTTTATCTGATATAACGATATCAATTCCATTTTTTATTTCTTTAGAACACCTTTTAGAAAACTCAAATTTCTTTCTTTCTTTACATTGCTTTATAATATCATTTGGCAAAGGAATTTCTGATAATGATATTATCTCATTCTTTTCATTAAATTCAATCTTTACAAAAGGAAAAGAATTAGGAATAGAAATATTGTCAGGAATAGCAACCCATCCATCAGGAACTGCATTTTCTTTATTCCAATAGATATTTTCATACGACCCATTTTCATTTGGTACTAAATTAATTATTATCATTTTATTCTGCTCCTATAATATACACACAATAATCAACCAGTCCTGAATTAAATCTATCAGCAGAAAATTCTCCTACAGAATTAAATGTAATTCTTATTTGAGAAGAGGTAGCACTAATATTTAATTGTGAGCCATTTATCTGTTGGTCACCTAATACTATGGTATAAATCTGTTTTGATATACTATACATAAATATACCTTCTGTCAAACCACCGCTATCTGCATAATATATTAAAAAATCTGCTTTAAAACCAGTGGGAATAGTTATAGTATTACTACCATTTCCTGATCTTTTACTAATTTGTAATAATGGATAATTTATATATCCAGATTGAAGAACAAATTGTGTTCCACTATTAGTGACATTAATATGAGCGCCATTTAATTTAAATTCAATTTTAGGCTCGGTTGCGTCAGAATTTTTTAGAAATCCAAAATTACCTTCTATATTAACATTGCCTCTAATATTACCACCAGTTAATGGAAGATAATCCCCCCCCCCAGATTCACCTATCTTATTATTTAATTCCATCAATACTTGAGATACATTAGTACCAGTAAAACCAGTAGTATCTTTACTTAATTTAATTTGAGTATCTAATGATTCTGGATATAATTCATTATAATCAGAATCACTTTTCTGTTTCATTGTAATATTATATTTAGACATTTATTTCCATTCTCCATTTGATCCTATTTTTACGATACATTGTTTCCAAGCACCATTAACGCCATAATAAACAGTACCTTTAACCCATTTATTATTAACTCCTACATATACATTGTTATCATCTGATGAAGTATCTTGCCAAATAGCATATACAGTTCTTACATTATTATTCCATTGTTCCACCCATGTTTTATAAGAACCAGAAGAAGTAGTAGACCATCCTAACAATATATGATCTGCATAAGACAATGAAGGTTCAATAGGGATATTATTAGTTTTAGTTCCGGTGCCATAATAATAATTTGTACTACTACTACTACTACTACTAACAGTAGTTCCACCATTTTGAGGATAATAAACCATTTGCTCTTGTTTTTTATAAACCCCATAAAGAGTTGTATATCCAGCATTATAAGCTTGTTTATAATCTGTATAATTTACAGAACTGCTTGACGAAGATGTACTCCACCCTTGAAAAGAATATGTAGAATCGGATAAACATGAAGTATTAACAGTGCCATAAGTAGAACTCATTACATTTCCACCATCGTGTTGTCCTGTTCCATAATAATACGCATCAGTTGTTTTTGTAGAAACAGAAACAGATTGTCTTGAACTACTTCCTCTATAATAATATTTTGTGTCGGTAGTAGTCCCCCCACCTTTAAAATAAACCCCATAAAGAGTGGTGTAGCCAGCATTATAAGCCCGTTCATAGTCTGTATAATAAAAATCGGTGGTTCCGTCCTCTGTTGCCCACCCCTGAAATTCATAAGTGCTATCTGCCGCACAAGAAGTAGTCACTGATCCATAAGTGGTCGAAACATCTCCTTCTTCATATACACCTTTACCATAAATATAAGAAGTTTTTTTTTCTTCGTATGCTGTCACAGATCGTCGAGTACTATTGCCTCTATAATAATATCTTGTACTTGTAGAAGTTTCATTTTCTTGACTATATATGCAATATAAGGTCTGTCTATTAGCTGTAGCCCAACTATTCAAAAATTCCATGTGAGCATCATAAATACCATTCCTGCTGGAATCAGTTGAAGCACCCATTAAATTCCATCCTGTTAAAGAACATTCTCTACTTAAATTTGGATTATCAAGACTATTAAAAAGTTCAGAGCTTGAAAACCCTTTATAATATACTGTTGCAGCGTACCGTGGTAATTTCAAATAATATACTTTTGAACTATCGCCAACAGTAACTGAAGTTGAATAATTAGTATCCGTTAAAACAATTTGCAATTCTAAAGAAGTGTATTGAGTATATGGGTCTAAAGTGATTGTTGCACTTCCACCTGATATTCTGCCTTTATTCCAATACTTGTAAGAGGTGAAGCTGCCTCCTATAAGAACATAATAACCGCTTGTCCCTCGAACTTGAATTTGAGCTCCATCATTAAACCCATTAGGCCCAACCCATGATGCAGAAGTAGGTTTTGCAAAATTAGCCATTATATCTCTCCTTTAAGCATCATAAGCAATCAAAATAGCGCCATTAGCAACCCCTGGTAAACTGGAAGTGTTACCATGCAAAATGATCTTATAAGGTAAATAAGATTCAGGTATCTTTCCACCAGACAATTCTGCTCTCTGACTTAAAGCAGTATTCATTTCACTTATAGTTTTATTGAAAATAGCCATAGTAAATTGATCTGTGCCTACATAAGCAGTTATGTCATTATCACCTGTTGACAGTTCTGATGCTCTAACTACATCACTCATAATTACCAACCTCCTTCATCAGCTTGTGCCCAAGTCAATCCTAATTTATCAATATCAGCAAATGTTTTGCTTAATGCCGTTACTTCATCGAAAGTATATGCCTGAGCAATTTCCCCGCCAGTTACTTGAAACCAAACATCTCCTGTTTTTATGTCTGCAGGAGGCTCAGTGCTTACCTTTATAATATCAGGCTTATCTTGAGGTTTAACAGTTTCTTCTACTGCAACTATTTTAGTAGTAATACTGTTTATTGTTTCCGCAACCATTTTCTTTGTATCAAATTGTGCATTTTGTAATTGATTCAAAGCATTTGAATACTGAAAACGGTCCCAACTATTCTTAAATTTTTGCCATATTTCTCTATCATTCTTATGAATATCTTGGCTTCTTTCTGAATATTTCATATACAAATTATCCCTTTTTACGTAACTTCTCCAGTTATTTGAAACCAAAAATCACCAGGTTGTAATCCCTCCGGCTCTTCTTGAGATACTACATATCCAATCGTATACCAATTCAAAGTATATTCTTGAATAGCATTTAAAGTATCATTCATTGTATTAAAATAATCAGCAGTAATTATTTTTTTCTGATGATCGGGAATTTGCTCCAAAAACTCATTTGCCGCTGCTATATCTCCACGACTCATGGCAGATTGATATTGTTGAATCATCTCTCCATCTTCGGCCGTTATATTTTGTAATGTTTCAAAAGTTTGTATTTCATCAGGAAAGACAGTCATATTTTCACTTCCTTTTTAAGATAAATCGAGAGTATATGTGCCTGGTTTATCAACAATAATTTGACGATAAGCCCACAATCCGCTTTGATTTAAATAACGAACATAATAATTTCCCACACTTGGTAATTGTAAATTCAATTTATAATTTATAGTAGTACCGGAAGCAATCAACGCCTCTCCTGAATCTAAAACTTGTATAGGTGTTTTTTCATATATTGTCGTTATATCTAAATAAATATACTGATTACTATTAGAAGTTGTATAATATGGATAAAATGTAATAGCATTAATATTCATGGATACAGAATCAGAATAAGTAACAGAAAAAGATTTTATTATGTACTTTTTTTCTTCTTGTCCTCTTGCTGTATGAGTAAATAAAATATTAACATCTAACCAAGGAATAGGCAAAGTAGATAAAGTAATACTATCATTTAATCTTGTTGCCCAATAAAGCTCTATATTTGCTCTTTGCAAAGCTAAATCATCATTTATGATATTATCATATTCTCCACCATAACACACTTTGCGAATTTCACCAATAGACCCATACACATAAAAAGGACTATTCACATTCAAATCTTTAGCAATAGCATATACTTGGTCATGTCCCAACAAAATATACGGAGGCTCTTCATACCTAAATTGAATTACATAATACTCTCCTTCAGAAAGCGACCTAATAATAGTACCGTTAGGATCAGCTAAAGATTTAGGCTGTGATCCATCTGCATTCATAGATACAAATTCAAAATTTCCAGAACCAGAAGGAGCGATAAATCCCAATGTCTCATTATAATCATAAGCCTCTGATCCAGCAGAGTTGGGCAATGTTAAAACATTAACATTAGCACCTTCATATCTAATACTCTTTATCTCAGGAGTTTCACAATAATAATCTACTTCGTTAGTTCTTCCATAAACTTCTATAACATTTTTCACTGATTCAAAATCTGTATTTACATCTTCACCAATCAATACATCTTGCAAAATTGAATCAGTCATTGTTATCGGTTCATCTTCATCAGCGGGAATAGGTTCATAATGAAATATACCATCTATATCAAAATAAACTTGATAATTAGGAAGAATATCTCTAAGTTCTTCCAATAAATTATACAAAGTCCCGCCCCTATCTATTTGTATATCATAAGGAACTTCTTGAATTACACCATCAACATTCTTACACTCTTCTACAACATATTGCTCAAATCCTGCTAATTTAATAGTTGCAATAATAGCATCTCTTACGTTGCTACCTTCTGGAATAAGAGTAGGAACACCAGGTAAATATCCATTCCTTAATCCAGTCATTTTTGCCATTAAATCTAATCCCTGCAATGACAAAGAATTGGTAGTAGCATCATAAGTCCATGAAGGAGCATTAACCATAAATATACCTTGATTATACCATTGTATCTCTCCAGTGAGTATATTATTATATCCAACTAATATCTTTATATATTTATCTAACCAAACATTGCTTCCTGGTTCTGCATTGAATTTATCATCTACTGCAATTAATGTTAAATTACAACTTCTTCTTAAATCACTATCTGCATCAACATCTATTGATAAATCCATTAAACTTCCACTTATCTCATCGTCCACTTTATATTGTCCAGATTCAAGAGATAAAATTTGAATTTTAAGATATAATGCAGTATTCTTTTGTTTTAATATCTGTAAATCTGCTTGACTAAGACTTATCATATTAATACTCCAAAGGAATCATCCCATTATTATATAAATCATCTCTATTATTTGGTTTGCCTATTTCTGTCCAAGAAGAAGTTACTGTTGTTATTCCCATACCATAATTTGCGTTATAATCAACAGAAGGAGAATCTACAATAATAGCAAGCCAAGAATTTCCGTTCCAATCTTTAATAACTTTCGGCTTTTTATTAGTCAAAAATTGTAATATTCTATTAGTTTTATCAACAATTTCTCGACGATTTATTATCCCATTTTTTTCAAACCCATCAGGGAATATATTACCTGTAATACCGCCCGTTTGATAATTAAGTGTCCCATTATAAATAATTGTTGGATACTTTTTTCCGAAGACTTGATAAACTCCTACTTGCTGATTCTGCATTGTAGTAGAATAACTAACGCCATTATAAAATTTAATAATACTATCTACATCACAAACAAAAACTCCTCTAAAATTAACAAGAATTTCATTTGTAATATATTCCATTTCATGTCCAAAAGTATCAACAGGAACAAGAGCATATTCATAAATAGTATTATTTTCTGAAACTAAATTGTCATAAAAATGGAAATTATATTCTCCTCTACGATTTAATTGAAAATCTTTAATAGTAATCCAATCAAAATCGCCTTTAATTCTTCTCTTAAACCGAACTCCATCAGCAAATGAAATCTGACCTAACGAACTTCCTGCATCTAAAGTCCCATTAAAATGAGCGTCCATAATAGTGTCTATTCCCCATCCGTCTGGAGGAACATTAGTATAATTAATATTTGTGTTTTTAGATACTATTAAACGATCATATATACCACCTTTTATTTTTACAGTAGTAAATACATCGCCTTGACTAAAAGGAAGAGGATCAACCGAATTTCCATCTGAATAAAAATTATATCCTAAAAGTCCTATCATGTCTGTTCCCCTAAATTCTCTATAATTAATTCAAATAAATTATCTACGTATTTGACCCATAAAAATAACTGATCTTTATCTTCAAGAATAGGTATTGCATCACTAAAAACAACATGCACATCTTTAATTGATGTCAAATCAGGATGATTATCTGCATGTAATTCAAACCAAGCCAAATCTTCTTCTTTATCCTCATTATAAAAAATACCAACCTGTCTTATTTCATTTTCTAACATTATATTGTAAACATTAGGTGTCCCTCCGCCAATAGTTTCATAAGTATCAAAATCTCTTCCCCATACTCTTAAAACACATCCATCAGGAATAACAATATTTTTATCCCAAGTTACAGAAGGAGTTTTTTTATTTTTTGTTCTTAGATCAGCTTCTTTATTATCAATATATTCAATATCTCCTTCGCCTGTACCAGGCAAAGAACTTAAATTTACAGTTATTTCTACTCTTCCTTCATCACACAAATTGTTTAATTGAAGAATATCATTTCCCACTCCAGATTCCATATAATTGACACTAAAACTAAAAACATTTGAATAAGTATCTATAAAATCATGTTCTGTTACTATATCTACATCAATATGAAATCTATCGCCATTTTGAAAACCAGTAAAAACACGACTAAAAGTATATTTTCCGCTATTTTCTTCATAAGAATATGACACCGTTTTAACGCCAGTTGAAGACACCATTACATCATTTTCATCATACATTTTTATATTATATGATTTTAGTAACTCCTTACTTCCAACGCCGGGACTATAATTAAATATAAAATCATAACTTGCCCAACTAAGGCTTGCAATATAATTAGCACCTAAAACCGTAGGAGTGGATATTGTCCAAAACACTATAGTATTAGAAATTTGAGATGTGCCATCATCATTATATGTTGTCAAAAAAGCTCGATACTGTTTTTCATTAGAAATAGAATTAAGAGGCATCCAATGCTCATATATCCCATCACCTTTATACCAAGGATATAATTTTGAAGTTCCCTGATAGACATAATTATCGCCAGAACTGGATATATCTTGCACATACAATTTACTTCCTTCCGGCTCATCTCCCCCAGCTATTGAAAAGCGGAAGGGTATTGAATTGCCAAAAGGAGTACCAGTCAAAGCGTTAAAAGTAGGTTGAGACAATAAATTAGGCGTTGTTAAAGACATGAAACCACCTCCTTATCATTTAGGTGCTAAAATAAAACCCTGACTCATTTGCCCTTGAGGTATAAATACTTTGACAGTTTGATTTACAACTAAATCTCCTATGTTTCCTCCATACACGGGCAATTTATAAGTTTTATCTTTTACTTTTACTTTCTTTTCTCCATCTTCTAATACTACTAATCCAGTATATATTTGAGTTGTATTTTTTCTTACTTTAGCATCAATTAATACTTCAATAGCATCTATAAAAATTTTATTGAGATTAACCATATACTCCCCTTAAAAATATAAGAGGGGAAGTTATCCCCTCTTATATACTGTCTGATAAGCAAAATTAACTAAAGATTGAACAAATTCTTGAACGTCATTTTTATTCTTAATACTTGGGAAAGATAAATCTACATTACTCATATTAAGCTGGAATCCTTTGTCTTCTGTCGGTAAATTGCTTAAAAGATCAATAGGATTCATTTTGCCCCAATCCCATAAATTCTTTGTGACATCAGAAGGGAGAATACTATCCCCAGTATTTAATAACCTAAGTTCAGGCCCTTCTTCTCCCACAAGAGACATACCGCCTTTAGAAGACAAAGTACCCTTAGCATTCTTTTCAACTAATTTGCTCCAAAGACCATTAATTGGATTATATTTAGCACCAGGAGTATATGGATGTACAATCTCATAATCTCCTCCGGCTGTATGAATAATATCACCAATAGTAGCACCTTCTGGAGCATTACCGCCTGGAGCTACATCTAAATGTTTCCCGCCACCAACATATTCACTTTGATAGCTACCATCTTCATTAACTCCTGTAATTCTATAATTACCACCAGCAGTTGAAACTATTGTGCCAACAGGTAATCCCTTAGTTTGTGTTTTACCATCCTTAATATCAACATCTATAACACCGACACCAGGAACCCAAGCAGTACCCGGAGTCCCTCTTCCACCTTCGGCATTTGGACCAGATACTACTGTATTTTTATCTTGCCCTGTTTGCCAATTTTCGTTTTCGAGTTGTTGCATGAGTTGAATATATCGGTCAACATAATCCTGTAAATTACCAAGACGTTTTTCCCAATTATCTCCCTCAAGTTTAATACCTAATATTTGTTCGGCTAATAAACGATCTTGAAGATCATTGACTTCGTCAATAGCACTACCATATTCATCAACATAATCCTGCCAATATTTAATTTTTTCTTCAAGAATTTTTAACTCTTCGTCTCTATTTTTCTCTAACTGCTCTATTTGCTCTTCGAGAGCCTTTTCAGCCTTATATCTATCCAGCTCTTTTTGCGCTTCAGAAATAGCGTCTGTATCTTGTATATATTGAAACCGTCCATCTTTATATACATACAATTTTTGAGTACGAGCTTTTGCTAAGGCATCCAACTTTTCTTGAAGCTCTATCTGCTCATTAGTTTCTTCATTTTGCTTCTTTAATTTTTCTATCTCAGCATCATATTTATCATTAATAGCATCTTTTTGCTCTTCGAGTTTGTCTATTTCTCTTTGAGCTAATTCAGCTACATAATTTAAGGCTTTTTCAATATTATCAGCTTCAGTTTCCCACGCATCACGTTCAGCCTCTATATAATTATCGAGCGCATCTTCTCGTTGTTCAAGATAATACTCATAATCAATTAAGCCTTGTTCATACCAATCGTCCATCCATTCCATGACGCGACGCCAAGCATCAATTTCATTATCAGCGCCCCAATCATTGAAATAATTACGATCTTCTATATAATCTTCTGAGCGTTTTAATCGTTTATCAAAGGCATCCTGTTGGAGTTTAAGAATATCTTCTTCATACCCCCACCACTCTTTCTGAAGTTCCATTATATACTCAGACTCATCGTCAAGTCCTTGTTTTCTATAACTTTCAGCTTCATCATGAGCTTTCTTTTGCATTTGACGTAAATGAGCTATCTGTTCTTGTTCAGTAGCACCATTCTTTTCCATTAAATACAATTTATGATCTAATATATCCATCTGTTCTTTATACAGATCATTTTGTTCTTTAATGGCATCATTTTCATCCTTTATTGCTTTGGTAGAAGATTTAGCAGTAGATGTCTTTTTCTTGGAAGCAGAAGATGAAGAGGAAGAAGAAGGTTTTTTAGAAGATGGCGGTTTCGAGGTAGAAGGTTTTGACCCAGAAGGTTTTTTATCTCCCCATAAATTTCCAACAGTGTCTGAAACATCTATTATAGATTGTCTTCCTGTACCTTGAGCATATCCACCTTTTACATCTTCTTTTTCTACTTTATGCCCAACATTCCTACTAATGTCTTTATTAGAAGTAACAACCGCTCCTTTGGGTAAAGTAACTATTTCAGGACCTTGTTCTCCTACCCAATATTGCCCGGCTCTATTTACTTTACCTCCCTGAGCTTTGCCGCCGCCAAGATCAGGAATAATATAACCTAAAACTTTCTGAGCACCGGAACCAATTTGTGAAATAATTCCATTCAAACTATTCCAAATTGAACTGACTCTATTATAACAATTTAGGGCAGCAGAAACTAAACTGCTGAATGCGCCCTGAGATGCACTTGTATCTATTGGATTATTTGTAACCTCTTGTTGAGCATCTTTTGCTCCTTCAACAGGTCCAGCAGCATCTTCAGCCGCAGACTTTTCTTCATTTAATTCGGTCTGACTTGCATCTGTATTAGCCGGATTTTCAGTCACTCTCTTTTGAGCAGTGGCAACTAATTCTAATGCTCTTGCATCAGCATCTGCTACTCCCTTACTCTCTAAGAAAGAAGCAATCATGTCAACATTCGCATTAGCCAGTCCTTCAACGCCTAATTGAGCCTCTAACATCGTATAAGCTAAATTAGTGACTTGTTCTTGAAATTCCTCAAAAGTGGTAGAACCAGATACAAGCCCCTCAAGAATTTCATCCCAACCTTCCAATCCACTAAATGCTTCATTTAACTGCATAATAGACTCAAAACTTAACTGTCCATTTTCAGCAAATTCAGCTACAGATTGAGAAAGTATGTCAAAATATCCGCCTACATCTCCTAAACCACTTAATTGCCCTGATAAAGAATTTATGCTTTCTGCCGCCGCCTCAATAGTTGTTCCAAAATGATCCTGAAAGAAATCAAGAACACTAATGGTTTCTCCATTTAGTACCATTACAGCATTCTTTAATCGCTCTGGTAACTCTCCTGTCTTTGCGTATAACTGAGTCATTGTATCCCAATATTCAGTTAATACGCCCTCCTGCTCTAAAAGGTCATCATTAGCTTCAGCTATTTGCTCAAAATCGCCAGAACTTAAAGCCTCATCAACTGTTTTTTGATAATTGTTCCACTGAGTAATTGCTTTTTCGATATATAACTCAGTGTCCATCATTTCTCCAGTAATAGTAGCACGAGTTTTTTGCCCTGATGCTATTCTATCACTGGTTGGAGAAGCAGTTAAAATAGCTTCTAATTTTTCAGTCTCAAGAGACGCTATATTGTTCTTCATCTGTTTTAATTGCTCATTATAAGCTGCTAAAACAGACGCACTTGCACCGCTACCCTTTAATTCTGCTATTTTCTGTTCAAGTTCGGAAACAGCTTCTGTTGTTTCATCAATCTCATCTTGAATAGCATGCTCGGCAGTAGCTTCTTCCATAGATTTCTTTGCAGCAAATCCAACAGTAACAAGCGCACCGGCCAACATTGCTATTGGTCCAGCAAAAGTACCTATTTTACTTAACGCACCAGACAATTTACCGACAGAACCAGAAGCACCACCAGCGGCCTTAGCAATACCACTTATAGCATCACCAGTGGCAGAAGCCGCAGAAGCAGCTTTGCCTACATCTCCCATAGCGGAGAACAATTTACCCATATTAACAAATTTAGTTCCCACTTTCCCGGCAATAGCTAAGAAACCTGTGAGAACTCCGCTTAATAAAGTAAATTGTGTTACTGCTACGCCAACATCTGTTGATAATAACTCTAACCCAGTGTTAGCTAAATCTAATATTCCTTTAACCAAATCACTATCTATAACAGAAGTAGATAGTTCTTGGAAAGTATTTTTAAGGTTGCCAACTTTTGCCTCTAAGCTATCCATATAAGCGGCATTTTCTCTTGTGGCAGAACCTGCAGAATCCATTGCAGTTGCCGTTGCACTTATAGCAGATTCAAAGTTGGTCATGACAGAAGTCAATACGTTAAATTGGTTTTTACCAGCAAGAGCCTCACCAATAGCAGCTTGTTCTACACTGGCTAATTCATCCCAAGCAACCGATTGACCTTCTACACCTTCATAAAGTTCTTTTAAAACTTCATATGTTGATTTCATTTCTCCCTGAGAATCTCTCAGAGAAATATTAACTTTACCATTAGCAGCTACATATTTATCTGTTTCCGCTGCTAAGGCTGCAATATTTAAACCTATTGTCCGTAAGCCGTTGCCTACTTTGCTGGGCTGCCCGACAAGTATCTCAGTGCCCGCAGTTACCACTTAATAACATAATTATTTAGATCATATCATCATATCTCTATGCAGGGCTTTTGGATAATTAAATCTACTCTACTCACTTCGTCTATTAAAATAGCTTATTCTCTATTCAGAGTTACATTTATTATTCGTTTTCGATGATCGTTGAAGGTTATACTATATTTCAATAGCATCTTCCCTGCGGATTATTTTATTTTTCTTGTTATTACTATACCTCAAACATTACTTATCGCCCTTATAATATTACTATTATAAGTTAGTAGAAAAAGACATTAGAATATCCCCGCAATTCACCCTAAAACGGCCTTTATTAAAACCGCATCAATAATATGTTCGGAATTTTCAGCCTCTATATTAAAGGCTTTCATTTGAGAAATCAAAAATTGTGCTGCATCAGCACTTGATACTTGAGTATCAGCAATATTCGTATATTTAACTGCTATTTCTGCCAATAAAGCAGAATCACTATCATCAAAAGAGTTTTTTCTGAATTCAGTGGCAGCTTGTAACATTTCCGACAGTTAATCATCTATTGGACCATATTCTTCCATTTGTTCATTTTGCTCTCGATTATCTTCTTCAATCATTGATTCAATAACTCCTTCATCTGTTTTCTCCCTTGAGAAAATAGCACAAAAAATTCCTGTTATTCCTACCATAATAAATGGTAAACACACTACAATTTTTGGCAATTCAGAAGGTCCAGCATAAAGAATAGCTAAAAGAATAAACCAAGCAATTATTAAAACAAAAACAAACAAACATACCATGGTTCCCATCTCCTTTTTAATTCTATTGTAATTCTATCACTCATAAAATCAAAAAGTCAATAGACAATTTTTACGAAAATACTTTCATATTTTCCTGGACTATTTCTTCACCCTATAATATTTGGAGGGGTCGAACTTTTAAAGTCTCTTGACACATCCCTCTTCAGGACTTCGCAACCAATCAACCATTTAATGATTATATAATCATTCCAGACTTAGGTATTTCTACCATATCTTATTCTATTTATTGTTAATAGTTTCCCGCATTCATATTATCATATCTCATATAATATTGTAGCTAAATAGACTTTAGGTGTTATTGGATTTTGAACGATTCTCAGTGCTAATTTACCATTTTAACACTCCGGCCAGAAACATTAACCGGTACGCCCAAACTGTTTACCAGCTTGAGATAGTTGTGAAGTATAACTCTGTAATCCTTCTTCACTCAAATCGGAAACTTTCTTAACATTTATATTAGGAAATAATTGATAAAATTATATTTTCAATATTGTCATAGTCCCAATAAGGAATACGAACTAATTGCATTCCTTTATTTTGACAATATAAATTCTTTATCGCATCTTTTTCTCGTAAAGAATGAAGATTTCCCTGCGCTTTTTCATAACTTATCCCACCAAAAGTGCAAGGTTCATAATGTTGTAATCCATCATATTCAATACAACATTTATACTTAGGTAAATAAAAATCAAATTTCAGATTTCCTTTTGATATTAAATCAGAAAAACTTTTTTGTGCTGCATATTCAATATTATTTTCATTTAATATTTCTTGTATTTTTTGCTCCCCTTTAGAATTTTTACATATAGGGCAACTCTTACCAGATAATAAATTATTGATCGCAGAATACCATGTATAATTACATTTTTTGCATCGTACCGAAATCTTCTCTTTTACTTTAACAATTTTATTAATATCTATATTTTTTAATTTATTATTAAACATGATACCCTCCTACAATGGACTCTTTTTTATTTTAGAAAACATTCTTGGATATTTTTTTGGTGTTTCTTTTACTTTTTTAATAATAATATTACTTCTAAAATCATCATGATTTGCAAGTGTAAAATCATGTGTACTTTCTATTTGTCCACCTAATAATTGAATACCTTTTTTAGCTTCTTTTACTTCTTCTGGTGCTTGTCTTCCTTTTAAAGATAAGAAATAACCATTCTTTTTAACAAGTGGTAAACAAAGTTCATCAAGAATATTTAAACGTGCTACCGCTCTTGCCATCACGATATCAACACTTTCACGATGATCTTTAGCGTATTCTTCTGCACGTGCAGCCACTGCTTGACAGTTATCTAATTCCAGTTCTTTAAATAAATGATTTAAGAAGGTAATTCTTTTATTTAAGGAATCTACAATTGTAATCTTTAAATTTGGATAAAGTATTTTTAAAGGAACTGAAGGGAAACCAGCACCAGCTCCTACATCAATGAGTGTTTGATCATTGAAATCAAAATCAAAGGCAATTGTAATTGAATCATAGAAATGTTTTAGATAAACATCTTCTTTATCCGTAATTGC
>ENA-OROL01001094-OROL01001094.1-human-gut-metagenome-genome-assembly--contig:-NODE-1094-length-23635-cov-3.221628_pt1 | contig 23635 bp, 19 predicted proteins | sample MGYA00242128_ERZ509048 | MGnify/ENA primary metagenome ERZ509048 (study PRJEB26280, sample SAMEA2338750) | human gut metagenome | biome: human gut; feature: human-associated habitat; material: faeces...
ATGATTTGTACGAAGTGCAGGCAGTGGAATATATTCTGAAAGATACATTTATTTCTGAAAAGCATATGGCGTTAAAGAATATTCTTAAACCATACGAATACTATCGATTATATTATATTTATGCATATGCAATACATCAAAACGGTGAAACCACAAAAAGTGAAACTGAATTTAGAAAAATACAACAAGAGACAAAAAATTATTATCAAGCGAATTTGCTAAGCCTTTCATTGAAATGCTTATGGGAACTAGCTGTAATATCATACGAAAATATGGAATATGACGATGTACTTGACAAAAAAGGAGAAGCCGAAAAACTTATTGAGCAAATTAATGCAATTATGAATGAAAATTCAGAAGCAAGACACTATATAAATTACCATGACTTCAGAGTTTTAAAGGTGTTGATATATTCAGAACGTCAAATTCAACAAGCACAAAAAATGTATATTGAATATTCAAAAGATATGGAGGACTTTGAGTTTCATTACAGAAGACTGAGTTTCTCTGCACGCTATGCATTAACAATTTGCGATACAGATATATGTTTATGTACAGAATTACTTTTAACTACAGGGCAAACTATTAAGAAAAAATATGGAGAAAACGATAAACATTATCTGTGGTGTATGTACTATTATTATTTTTATAAACTGATAAAAGAAGATAATCGCAATTATTTTGAGAAAGTTACTTATTTTCATAAACAAATGCGTAAAAATCAATATGGAAATTATAGAAAAAAGCTTTATGCTATAGCTGCATATTTTTATAGTATAGGAGATATTAATATGGGAAATCAATATTTGTTTCAGGATACGATTTTTCCTTATGAATCAAGAAATAGGTATCAAGCTTTTTATTATGAAACTCTCGCTTTGCATGAAGCAATAAAGCAAAATATAAACAAAGCTATTGATTATTTAGACATTGCTATTAATTATCTGAATCATATAGAGAGTTATTTGGTGGTACCGACTCATAATAAAAAATTACTGGCAGAAAATAAATTTTCTGTCAGTAACATACATTTCTTATTAGATAATGAATTGGATGAGTTTACCTATTATATTGATACTAAATGTGCTTGGTGAGTTAATACAATATATCAAATGTATTATTTATATGCGGTTGTATATGCTGGCGTAATTGTTCGGCGGTTATATATCTGTAATAATCGTCAAAATTCACTATATTTTTTATTGCCTGTATGATTTCAATAAGATATTTTTTTTTATCATTTTCATTAGGAATGTATTCAAAAAGCTCGGATACTAAAACATTAATATAATGTTCACATATTCGGTAATATTCAAAAGCATATTCTTCGTATTTTCCTAAATTATCAAAATATGCTTTCATTCGTGTAAAACATTCTACAAAATCATGAATATGTTTTTGGTCAAAGGACTGAGTTATAGAATTAATTCTTAAATAATGGTGATATGTTGTATTAGGAATACATATAATTTTTTTAGCTCTCAAAAATGTATAAACGGAATACAGTATTCCTTGAAAATAAATGTCCTGTTCAAAACGAGAGTTTGTATCCAAAATGAATTTTCGTCGATAAACTTTATTGATACATGCAGGAACAATTTGTATACCCATATCATAGCTTCCTGATAAAATCTTTAAAGCTATGGATGGAGTTAATGTATAAAGACGATCATAATAACATTTGTAAAAAGGATTTTGAGAATAATCATCATTACGCATCATTGATGTCATTCCAATATCCGCCATAGTAGTGTCCATATACTTAATGACTTGTTCAAAATAATTTAAATCAATCCAGTCATCGCTATCGCAAAAAGTTATATATCTTCCATGTGCTATATCAATTCCACGATTTCTGGCACCACCTGGTCTCATTGGAGTTTCATTTCGAAGATATATAATATTTTGATAGGTTTTATATTCATTATAAAGTAAAGATTTTAAAGGTGGATCCGACGCATCATCTACAATAATAATTTCTATATTAGATGCCGTTTGATTTATCATTGAATTTATACATTTTTTTAAATATGAACCGGTATTACGTGCTGGTATTATAACGCTTATGTCAATATTGGTCATTTTGTTTTTCTCTCCTTGTTAAATTGTATTCATGAAATACATTTTGTATATATATATCATTTCGATGTTGTATTTTGTTTATTTTGTACAAACCATGTTGTTGGGTATTATCAATAATTGGTGGATGCTGTTTTGCTTGTTGAATTGCTACTACCGGTGTCCCTTTTAATAGTTGCATAGCTTTAAGCCATATATCATCTCCGTATAAACAGAGTTGCCGAATTTTTTTAGCGTCAAATAATCGAATATCCATGCAGTGAGGTGGGTACAGTATTCCTCCAACTCCATTTGCCATTAATTCCATAGATGGTTTATTGTATAATGCTGCTTCTTTTTCCCATGTATCGTAGGGTTTGATGTACCCATTGGCATCAAAACGCATTTTATGCACTCTACCCGCTGAAACAGCAAATGGATATTTTTCATAAGACTGAAGTAATTTGTTTATGAGGTCGTTCGGGTATAGTACATCATCATCTAGTGTAATGACAATGTCATTCGGATATTGTTGCATAGCATAAAAATATTTATTGTGAGATTTCAAATCTTTGTCAGCAATACATAGTTCCAATCCTTTATCTTGGAACTCTTGAATCTGACGAGGAATGTTTTTGTAAGAATGGTCTAAATACAGCAAGAACTTGTCAGGTTTAATAGATTGATTTATTATACTTTCTAAACATAAATGTAGAGTAGGAAAACGCTTTTTATAGCTGGCCATTGAAATGATAATATTCATATTAACCTCATAACACAAAATAACCAATGCAAGTGCTCATCCAAATTTTCAATAATAGTTAATCTGGAATTGTGTATTATATATAACTAACGGATAACTAAAAATTATCCATCACCTCCCTCCTCTCACCCTTCCATTTACCTTATCTTCATCAACTCACCCCACTACTTTCACATTTCACACCCTAAACCCCCTCCTCGGATGCTTATTCTTCAATATATCCCTCTGTTTTGCCGTCGCGACGTGGGTGTAAATCTGCGTGACGTTGATGGAGCTGTGACCTAGCATTTCCTGGATGTAGCGGATGTCGACGTCGGCCTCGAGAAGGCTGGTGGCGAATGTGTGGCGGAACATGTGCGGGGTGATATGGAGGTCGATGGCGGCGAGGGAGCAGTATTTGTTAATCATGCGGCGGACGGCTTGGTCGGAGAGCGGGGTGCCGGATTGATTCACAAAGAAGTGGGAGGATGAGGCTGTTTCGGTGGAAAAGCTGCGGCGGTATTCGGTGAGAATGTGAATAACGTCGTCGGATGCGAGCTGAAGGTAGCGCTCTTTATCGCCTTTGCCGTAGATAAGAATTGTTCCGTCTGTGAGGTTTATGTTGGAGTATTTGAGCGAGCAGAGCTCGCTGATGCGGATGCCGGTTGAGAAAAGGAGTTCAATGACAGCGGCATCGCGGAGGGCATTGCGGCGCTGGTAGGCGGTTTTGGCGGAGGTACGCTGGGCGTAGATGGTCGAAAGAAAGGTTTCGACAGTGGTAAGAGGGATGGTCTTTGGGAGGATAACAGGCTCGCGGAAGCGGGTGCGTATTTTGGAAAAAGGGTTGCGCTCGATAATATCTTTGTATTCGCAGTAATGAAAGAGGGCTTTGAGGGAGGCAATTTTGCGCTTGGCGGTTTTCGGCTTATATGTAGAGTGCAGAGTGCCTATGTAAGACTCGACTATGGATGGGGTGATGCGGGAAATGTCAAGATAAGAAACAGAATCGACAAACTCCGCAAACTGGCGCAGGTCGATGCGGTAGGCTTTGAGAGTTTTTTCGTCTAGGCATTTCTGGGAGTGGCAATAGTCTAAATATTCGGTGATGATTGATGATAGATTGTTCATGATTAAGCTCCTTAAATGTTTTTGTGATTAACATATCATGGCTGGGAGCAAATTACCAAAGGGGTTATTTTGCAAATTGTCGGTTTGTGGAATATCAATTTATTGATTAATAACCTGTAAAATAATATAATGATGTCATGGTCAAGAGGATAAGATATACTTTAATGAGATAAATTTCACGGGAAAGTTATGGAGGTGCATCATGAACAGAGTTTTTGAGAACGGGAAACTGAAGGTTACAGTAAGCGACGCGGGTGCGGAGCTTGTGAGCGTATGGGATAAGGAGCGCGAGGTCGAGCGTATATGGCGCGGCGATGCGGCGGTGTGGGGCAGGCATGCACCGATACTTTTTCCGTTTGTAGGAAAGGTTGCAGGGGGCAGGTACAGCTACCGCGGGCAGGAATACAAGATGACCTCGCATGGGTTTGCGAGAGACAGGGAGTTCGAGCTTGTGGATGCGGACGAAAGCTCGGTTACGCATGTTTTGAGGTGGAATGAGGAGAGCTTAAACATTTATCCGTTTAAGTTTGCGCTATATGTGAAGCACAGCTTCGACGAGAAAAATCCATGTCGGATAAAGATTGAGTGGAAGGTCGTAAACGAGGAGAGCATTGAAAATCAGGAGAGTATCGAAAATCAGGATAGCATCGAGAATCAGGGGAACACGGAAAATATTGAAAACAACGGAAGGACGATGCTGTACGGAATCGGAGGACACCCGGCATTCACCTATCCGAAGGGCGTGAGCGCGACGGATTGCTCTTTGAAGATGGAGGGAAGCAGTCTTGGAAAGTCACTTGAGTATCATCTTCTTGACGGTGACGGCTGCATTGATATGAGCAAAAAATATGAGCTTGAGCTTGAAGACGGGAGAGCAGTGGTTGAGGAGCACATGTTTGACAAGGATGCGCTTATCGTGCTTGGAAAGCAGGTTGAGAAGATTGAGCTTTGCGATAATGAGGGCAGGGCGTATGTGTGCATGAGCTGCGAGGGATTTCCGTATTTTGGAATATGGTCTAAGAAGGTTGATGAGTTCGTGTGCCTGGAGCCATGGTACGGGATTGCGGACACGGCAAGTCATGACGGAGATATTGAGAAGAAGCCGGGGATGCAGAGACTGGATGCCGGAGAGAGCAGAAGCTACGCGTACATGGTGGATTTTTAATGACATTAATATGCGTATAAAATATATACGGGATACGATAATTGCGAAGCGGAGGTTTTCATATCATTTGGCAGTTATCGAATAGCATTATGGAAGGGACAAATACCATGGAGGAATACTTTCAGTCGCCATCACCGTCGGTATCGTCGAAGCGTATACTCTACACGGCGAGCGGGTGGGCGAAGAGCAATCTGATATTTCTGCAGGAGACGGGCTCGCTGAGGGCGATTAAGCCACATGTGTCCAAGCGCGAGAATCTGCAGTCATATCTGTGTCTGATGGTCGTTAACGGCTCGGGGCACATAGAGTATGAGGGGCAGAAGTACGAGATGAAGAAGGGCGATTGTGCCTTTATTGACTGCATGAAGAGCTACAGTCACAGCACGGGCGGAGGAAGCGGTCTGTGGTCTCTCGAGTGGGTACATTTTTACGGGGAAAATATGCCGGCGGTATATGATAAATATATTGAGAGAGGCGGACAGCCTGTGTTCACACCGGAGAATGCCGATGCGTATCTGCAGATTTTTTCCAAGCTGTATGATATTGCCGGGTCTGAGGATTATATCAGGGATATGAAGCTTAATGCGGTGCTCAATGAGCTGCTTGCGGTTATTATGGAGCAGTCGTGGCATCCGGAGAATGTAGCGGTCGGAAAAAAGAGACGTGAGCTGATTGATGTGAAGGCTTTTCTGGATGAGCATTATACCGATAAAATTACGCTCGACTCACTGTCGGTGGCTTTTTACATAGATAAGTTTTATTTGAGCAAAATATTTAAGGATGCCTACGGGACAACAATCAACTCGTATATTCTGGCGAAGAGAATAACGCAGGCGAAGCGGCTTCTGCGTTTTACGGATATGAGCGTTGATGAGATTGGCAGCAGGGTAGGAATGAACGATGCAAACTATTTCAGCAGGGCGTTCAAGAAGATTGAGGGAATCAGTCCAAGCGAATACAGAAAGGCGTGGCTCAATCTATAAAAACCAATATTGTGCTAATATTTCTCTATATATGCGGTTACGTTGCACAAATACTTGATATAGAATTTGAGAAAATGTGAAGAATACTAAATGAACAATCAGGAAAGAAGAGGATATTTTAGATGAAAAAGGCGTTAATTACCGGAATTACAGGACAGGACGGCTCATTCCTTGCCGAGTTCTTACTCGAGAAGGGATACGAGGTGCATGGAATCACAAGACGTGCTTCAATTTCTAACACTGCGAGAATCGACCATCTTTTAAGAGCAGGAAGCATCAAGCTTCATGACGGAGATTTGTCTGATTCGATTTCACTTATCAAGATTATCGGAGAGGTAGAGCCGGACGAGATTTACAATCTCGCTGCACAGTCACATGTACAGGTTTCATTTGATGCGCCTGAGTATACAGGTGACGTCGATGCTGTCGGAGTTCTTCGTGTGCTTGAGGCAGTGAGAGTTCTCGGACTTACCAAGAAGACTAAGGTATATCAGGCTTCAACATCTGAGCTTTACGGAAAGGTTGAGGAGGTTCCTCAGTCCGAGACGACACCTTTCCACCCATACAGTCCTTATGCAATAGCTAAGCAGTATGGTTTCTGGATGATAAAGGAGTACCGCGAGGCTTACGGAATGTTTGCAGTTAACGGAATTCTTTTCAACCACGAGTCAGAGCGCCGCGGAGAGAACTTTGTTACAAGAAAGATTACTCTTGCTGCGGGCAGAATTGCAGAGGGACTTCAGGATCACCTTGAGCTTGGCAACCTTGACTCCTTGAGAGACTGGGGCTACGCAAAGGATTATGTTGAGTGCATGTGGCTTATCATGCAGCAGGAGAAGCCTGAGGATTTCGTTATCGCAACAGGCGAGCAGCACACTGTAAGGGACTTCACTGAAAAGGCTTTTGCTTCTAACGGTATCACAATCCGCTGGGAAGGAAAAGGCATCGACGAGAAGGGCTACGATGCAGCAACAGGCAAGATGCTCGTATGTGTAAATCCACAGTGGTTCCGTCCTACGGACGTTGACAATCTCTGGGGAAATCCTGCAAAGGCTAAGACGGTACTCGGCTGGAACCCACAGAAGACCTCATACGAGGAGCTTGTAAAGATTATGGCTGAGCATGACAGAGAGCTTGCAAAGCGCGAGAAGCAGCTCATCGGATAATAATAGCGCGTGATAGTCAGTTAAAATGTGAGGAAAAGACGGTTATGATGGAAAAGAATGCGAAGATATATGTTGCCGGTCATCGAGGCATGGTTGGTTCGGCGATTGTGAGGGAGTTGGAGAGACAGGGATACAATAACATAATTACGAGAACACATAAGGAGCTTGATCTGTGCAGACAGGAGGACGTGGAGAAGTTTTTCGCCGAGGAGAAGCCGGAGTATGTATTTCTCGCGGCTGCAAAGGTTGGCGGTATTGTGGCTAATCAGGAGGCACTTGCGGATTTCATGTATTACAACATGACGCTTGAGATGAACGTGATTCATTCGGCATGGCAGAACGGCTGTAAGAAGCTTGAATTCCTCGGATCATCCTGTATTTATCCGAGAATGGCTCCACAGCCTATGCCTGAGAGCTGTCTTCTGACATCTGAGCTTGAAAAGACAAATGAAGCCTATGCACTTGCTAAGATTTCAGGTCTTAAATATTGCGAGTTCCTTAACAGACAGTATGGCACCGACTATATTTCGGTGATGCCTACGAACCTTTATGGTCCGAACGACAATTACCACCCGACACACAGCCATGTGCTTCCGGCTCTTATCAGAAGATTTCATGAGGCTAAGGAGCAGAACCTTCCTTATGTTACCTGCTGGGGTGACGGAAGTCCGCTCAGAGAGTTCTTATATGTTGATGACCTTGCGAACCTCTGTGTATTCCTCATGAACAATTACAGCGGAAATGAGACTGTAAATGCAGGGACAGGCAAGGAACTTACAATAAAGGAGCTCACGGAGCTTGTAGCCAAGGTAATCGGTTACACGGGTGAGATTCGCTGGGATGACTCTAAGCCTAACGGTACACCGCGTAAGCTTCTCGATGTGTCAAAGGCAACCAAGCTTGGCTGGACATACAAGACGGAGCTTGAGGACGGAATAAGACTTTCCTATGAAGATTTCCTCAACAATCCTATGAGAGCTGAGAGATAATCGGATAACCGGAATCAAGGTGATGAAAAATGCCTATGATTTAAGTGATATTGCCTTTACAAAAAAAGTGCGCTTTGATATAATCAAGGCGCACATTTTTGACATAAATCAAGTATAAAAGCATGGGTTGTGCATATATTGTTATGCCGGTACAGGCTGTTGTCACCGGACATATAAAATGAGACAGAAATGAGGGTTATTATGGGTAAATATTTTGGTACGGATGGATTCCGAGGTGAGGCAAATGTTAATCTCACGGCAGACCACGCCTTCAAGGTCGGAAGATTTCTCGGATGGTATTATGGTGAGCTTAAGAGAAGAAACGGTGATGATACTCCTGCAAAAATTGTTATCGGCAAAGATACAAGACGTTCAAGCTATATGTTTGAATATTCACTTGTCGGCGGACTTGTCGCTTCCGGCGCGGACGCATATCTGCTCCATGTGACGACGACACCGTCGGTTGCCTATGTTGCGCGCACGGACGGCTTTGACTGCGGTATAATGATTTCTGCAAGCCACAACCCATATTATGATAACGGAATTAAGCTCATCAATGGTCAGGGCGAGAAGATGGACGAAAAGACCATTGAACTCGTTGAGGCATACATAGACGGAAGGCTTGAGGCGTTCGGACAGCATTACGATGAAGTACCTTATGCACACAAGGACAGAATCGGATGTACGGTTGATTATGTGGCAGGACGCAACAGGTACATGGGTTATCTGATTTCACTGGGAGTATATTCATTTAAGGGAATGAAGGTAGGTCTTGATTGTGCCAACGGAAGTTCATGGAATATTGCCAAGTCGGTGTTTGATGCACTTGGGGCAAAGACCTATGTGATAAATGCGGAGCCGGACGGAACCAACATTAACATGAATGCGGGTTCAACACATATTGAATGTCTTCAGAAGTTCGTTGTGGAGAACGGACTTGATGTCGGCTTTGCTTATGATGGAGATGCCGACAGATGCCTCTGTGTGGATGAAAAGGGAAATGTTATAACTGGCGACCATATTCTGTATATTTACGGCAGATATATGAAGGAACGCGGAAAGCTCATCAATAATACGGTGGTTACGACGGTTATGTCCAATTTTGGTCTGTACAAGGCGTTTGACGAGGCGGGAATCGGCTATGCGAAGACTGCCGTAGGTGATAAGTATGTATATGAATATATGTGCGATAACGGATGCAGAATCGGAGGGGAGCAGTCAGGACATATTATTTTCTCCAAGTATGCGTCAACAGGTGACGGTATTCTCACCAGCCTCAAGATGATGGAGGTCATGATTGCAAAGAAAAAGAAGATGAGTGAGCTGTGCGATGGTTTATCAATCTATCCGCAGGTTCTTAAAAATGCGAGAGTGACTGACAAGCGTGCGGCACAGGATGATGCAGATGTTCGGGCAGCAGTTAAGGCTGTGGCAGAGGAGCTTGGCAATGCAGGACGTATTCTTGTTCGTGAATCGGGGACGGAGCCTCTTGTGCGTGTAATGGTTGAGGCGGAATCCGATGAAATATGTACGAAATATGTTGACAGCGTGCTTGATGTCATTCGCAAAAAAGGATATATGTGTGAATAGAAGATGAAAAATGAACTGCCGTTTAATGTATTTTAAACTGGCAGACAGGCTTAGAAAGACTGCATACCGTGCGGGTGTGTAGTCTTTTTTCGTTATGTATGATAAAATGTTTTAGAATTGCGAAAGGTGCTTTGCAGCAAAGCAATTTGTGATATCATAGAATGTATTCATATACAGATTTTAACAGTACAAGAGGTAAGCGGGTATGGTATATGACAGTTACGAATTTGGTAAATATCTTATGCAGCTTCGACGCAAGGACAATATATCCATGAGTGTAATTTGTGATGGTATATATAATGTAAGTACGATGAGCCGTATCGAGAATGGAGAAAAGGATGTCAGCAAGATTGTTCAGGACAGGCTCCTTGGGAGACTTGGAGTTGCGCCTGAGAACTTTGAGAACATGATATTTTCCGACGAGTATGAAAGATGGGAGCTGAGGCAGAACATTATCAGCCTTATTCAGCGCGAGGAGATGGATGAGGCTGAGCAGCTTTTGGAACAATTAGAGCGGAGCGGAAGACTTTTTGAGCGAAGCAAATCATCTGAGGACTCAGATGCCATTCTTGAACTTCAATTTTACCTCAGCATGAAAGCACAGATAAGCTGTTACAGGCATGAGGACGAAAAGAAACTCAGAAAGCTGTATGAGGATGCTCTGCGCCAGACGGTGACAGGTCTTGAGGCTAAGCAGGGCTATCGTGATTTCTTTGCCAATAAGAGACTGTCTGTCGAGGAGATAAATCTGCTTATTGAGTACGGGCGGTATATGCCGGAGGCAAGAGGCATTACATTTATGAGATGTATTGTTGAGTATATAGAAAATCTGAGCCTCAAGAAACTTGCGATGGCGAAGGTCTATCCGAAAGCAGTGTACTATCTTTACTTACTTGAGGAGCGCAAGGGCATAAGTAACGATAAAAAGACAAGAAAGCTGCTACAGCTTGTAACGGATGCGATAGAGTATCTCAGGGATTCGCTCCGGCTTTTCTACCTGTGTGAACTTCTTGATATTAAGATGCAGATTATCAAAAAGCTCGAGGGAACGAACACGGATAGGTGGGACTTGATGACGGAGAGCCTGGAGAACGATAGTCTTATTGACGAAAGCTACATGAAAAATTATGGAAATACAATGGAGTATTCGCCGGAGGCACAGTATATATGGTGCAGGCACATCAGGGCGGTGCTGCACGATATTTATGAACGATGCATGATACGGGAAGATACGTTTGAATATGGATATATCTATGTGGACGTTGAGGTTTATTGTATAGAAGATGTCATAAGAATAAGGCGCAATATGATTAATATGAGTATGGCAAAACTGAGTGAAAAAATCTGCTCAGAGAGAACAATAAGCCGTATCGAGAAAAAGGCAGTCAGACCACAGAGAGCGATAGTACATCGTTTGTTTGAGAGACTCGGATTGTCGGGTGAATTCAGCAGAACGGAGATAATAAGCTCGGATATTGAAGCGCAGGAGTTGTTTTTAAAATTAAAGAATCACCTTAATTGCGGGGAATGTGAAAAGGTGGATGAATTAATTGATATTATAAAAAATAAAATATCTATGGACATACCTCAGAACAAGCAGGTGATAATGAGGCTGGATGCATGCAATAAACGAATACAACGGAAATTGGATGATGCGTTATACATTCAAAACATCAAGGATGCTCTTGAATGTACATTGCCGTATGATATAGCTGTATCAGAGGGTGAGAAATATTTGTCAAACGAAGAAATGTCATGTATGAATAATATTCTGGTATCCAAATCAGAAAATTGTGTAGAAGTAAATCAGTGCTTTGAAGCTCTTTTGAGAATAAACAATGAACGTGAGAAGAATATAAACAACTATCTCAGTATGTATGAATTTACAATGCAGGTAATTGCAAGCTATATGGGCGATTGCGGAAAATATGATGAGTCCGATGAGAAGGAGTTCACTATTTTATATAGTATGCTTATTAACAGACGTATTAATATTACTGCAATGATTCTGTATTGTATGTTGTGGAATGACCAACAGAGAAAAAAGAAAAAAATAGCTATGCACAGAGGCATAGCCGGAATTACTGAGTATAAGAGGTGTATTATATTGACAACATTTAAAAGAAATGTTGGAAGGTATAATTTTTTCTGCAATCATCTGGTAAATGAAAAAAAGCAGGACAATTAATTGACCTTAACATATTCAGGATAATCGTCAGCGCATGTATTTACTGATGAATAATAGCTGCTGTCGTTCTCATCCCCAAATATAAATGTTCCAAAAGGAAGCACAACTACAAAAAGCGTAAGACATGTAGCAAGCATTGTCGTAGAAGCATAGATTTTCTTGAGTAAATTTTTCTTCATGATGTATACCTCCTAAAAATGCGGGAAAGGTTATCGGTAAAAAAAGAATCTCATGTGTGGAGAATTCAGAAGCCTTTCCCGAAGCTATCTAAATTATAGTATGATGTGTTTAGGTTGTGACCTGACAGAGTAGGCAAACTTTATTTTTGCCTACTCTGTCAGGTTACTTTTGTATCAGAGAACGAGATAATTAGATGGCAATGCTATCAATATTCATGACGCAGGGGTACACGGAATACATTGATAAGATATACAGCTTCCTGATTTTGCTTGATTTTTGGTGCAAAGCATGTATTATTACATTAGATAAAATATCATTATTTAATGTACGGGGTTTTACATGATGAAGTCATCACATACCAGGAGTGCATTTCTGGATGTATTGAAGGCTGTCGCAATCACGCTTGTGCTGGTGGGACATGCCATGCAGTTCGGTTCGGGAATGCATTGTTATATATACAGCGATTTCTTTGACAATGTTGTGTTTAAGGTTATATACAGCTTTCACATGCCGCTTTTTATGCTTATTAGTGGGTATCTTTTCAGAATGTCTGTGCAGAGACACAGCTTCAGGGAAAATTTGGTGAGCAGGTTTACATCGCTTATTGTTCCTATAATGCTTTGGAGTATAGTTCCGTATGTCATAAGAATTGTGAGCGGTGACGAGAGAGGTGTGTTTCTTATTGTGAGAGCATATTTTACGACTTGCCTTGGCAATTTTTGGTTTCTGTGGGCTGTGTTTTATTCATCACTTATTGTTCTGGCGGTAAACAGATTCTGTCATGATAACATTGTGGTATACATTGTATTGGCAGTGATTATGCTTTTGACACCTGATTTGAGCAGGCTGCAGCTGTACAAATTTATGTACGGATATTTTATTGTGGGATATATGTGGGCGAAGGGCAGGCACAGAGTGAACCCGGCTAATCCGGGCAGGCTTGTGGCTGCATTTATGGTGATGTGCGTGATTTATGCGGGGTTGTTCAGATTGTACGGAAGAGACTGTTACATCTACACAACGGGATTTTCCCTGCTTGGAAAGGATATGTCGATTCAGCTGGCTATTGATATATACAGGTTTGTGATTGGAATTGTGGGGAGCAGCGTGGTAATTCTGTCAGCGGCAATATTGGCATATATTTTTAAACATGTGAATATTGTCGGTGCAGCTTGTGGAAAACTTGTCGAAATTGTCGGATATGTGGGGAAAAATACTCTGGGAATATATCTTGTGTCCACGCTTATTTTCATATATATAATAAAGCCCCTCGCATGGGGGCTTTATGGTATTGACTATGTTATGGTTTTAATTCAGACGGCGGCGGTTATGATTATGTCGCTTGTCGTAATATGGCTAATTCGCCGCATTCCCGTCATCGGAAGATGGCTGCTTGGCGGAAGGTAGCCCTTTTCTGTCCTTGATAATATATCGAGGACGTTTTTTTGCCTCCAGATATATTTTGCCGATGTATTCGCCGATGACGCCCAGGCTCAGAAGCTGGATTCCGCCGAGAAAGCATATAATACATATCATGCTTGACCAGCCTGCCACGGTGTTTTTCATCAGAAACATGATTATTGCCCAGATAACTCCGATAAAGCCGAACAGTGATACGATAAAGCCGAACACTGTTATGATGCGGATTGGCCGGACACTCAGACTTGTTATTCCGTCAATTGCAAAATTAACCATCTTTATGAGTGGATAATGGCTTCTGCCTGCCAGACGAGCATGACGCTCGTAATAGACACATGTGCTGTTAAAGCCTACCATAGGGATTATTCCGCGGAGAAACAGATTGGCTTCTTTGTATTTTTCAAGCTCATTCAAAAAACGTCGGTCGAGAAGTCTGTAGTCAGCATGGTTGTATACGGTACTGCAACCCATTTTGTTCATAAGCTTATAGAAGAAAAGGGCACTGCTGCGCTTAAAGAAGCTGTCCGTGTGCCGGTCGGAGCGCACGCCGTAGACTATGTCGGCACCGTTATTGTAGGCGGTAATCATATCGTCCATGGCATTTATGTCGTCCTGACCGTCACAGTCAATGCTTATTGTTATATCGGCGTAATTTTTTACTTCCATGAGTCCTGACAGGAGAGCATACTGATGACCGAAGTTGCGTGACAGGCAGAGCGAACAGAAGTGCTCGTCTGCATCGCACAGATTATTCATTATTTCCCATGTTCTGTCAGAGGAGCCGTCATTTACGAACATTACACGGCTCTTGTCGTCTATGAGGCTGCGTGTTATAAGGCTGTTAAGCTTGTCAAGGAACATTGGTGCCGTGATTGGAAGAACATTCTCCTCGTTGTAACAGGGAATAACAATATATAATATAGGCAGCATTTTGTGAGATTCCTTTCGATTGTACAAGCCTGAAACGGATAGATTAATACCTTATCTTATCGTCCGCGTCAAGAATGGCACCTGTCTGAACTTCTATTACCTGAAGCTCTGTTGTGGCATGAATTGTGTGGCGGCAGCCGACAGGAAGTGCTATCACGTCTCCTGCCTTAATTTCCCGTCTGACGTCATCTACGATTGCGTAACCGGTTCCTGAAAGAATCGTCCATACCTCATCACGGTGTTCGTGGCTATGGTATTTAAGCTGGTTGCCCGGACGGAGAATAATCTTGATTGTGAGGGATTCAGGCTGGATATCAAGTATTGTGAAGCTTCCCCATGCTTTTTCCTCAAATCTTGCCATCGGGTCAAGCTTGTCAACGTAAGGCTTGATTGTACTGCTCTTTGCCTTGTCGGAGACGAGAACTCCGTCACAGCCGACCGACACAACGATGTTGTTGAGCCCGACACAGATTACAGGCATATCAAGCTGGTTGATGACATTGGTATTCTTACAGTCTGCCATCTGTACATTTCCTATTGCTTCGCTGTCCATGACATCGGTAAATGCATCCCATGAGCCGACATCTCTCCATTCGCCGGAGAATCTCAAGCATCTTATATTGCTTTCTTTCTCGACAACGGCATAGTCGAAGCTTATCTTGGTGAGATTTTCGTAGTTGTCATAGAGTGTCTGGTAGTCGGCACTTCCGAGCATCTTTCTTGATATGTCAAGAAGATATGAAAGCCTGTATGCGAATACACCGCCGTTCCAGAGAGCACCCTGCCCGATATATTCAGCGGCTGCAGCCTCATTCGGCTTCTCGATAAAGCAGCTAACGCGGCTTACGGTGTCCTTGCTCTCAGGCATTATATAGCCGTAGCTGGAGCTTGGAAATGTAGGGGCGATTCCGAGAAGTGACAGGTTAGACTGACCGTCTGCGGCAAGCTCTGAGAGCTTCTTTACTGCCTCAAAATAATCGAGGTTTACATACGGGTCAACCGGACATACCACAACAGGCTCGTCTGGACCGACATTCTTAACGCTTGCGAGAAATGCACTGGCAAGTGCTATTGCAGGGAAGGTGTCTCTTCTGCAGGGTTCAATACAGATTGATACCTTGTTTCCGAGCTGGTGCTTAATGGTTCCTACCTGACGCTTGCCTGTGGCGATAACGACGTTGGCGGAACTGTCAACCGTGGTTATCTGGCGGTATACTCTCTGTACCATGGACTCGTGCTCACCGTCCTCGTTGGAGAGAAGAGGGATAAACTGCTTGGAGCGCACCGTGTTTGAAAGCGGCCAGAGGCGCTGACCTGAACCGCCTGACAATAATATAATATTCATAATTATGCAAAATCCTTTCAAAAAAATGTATTTTATACAATAATAAAAATGTGATATTCTTAGTATACATCCTTATTTTATATAAGACGCCTTATTATATCAAATAAGACCGAATGATTCAAGCAATAACAAGTAAGGATTGCTTTTTTAAGAAAATTGTTGTAATCTTTAAAGTATTAAGTTCAAAGGGGGCAATACCATGAATAATCATGAAATGATGGCTCTTGACGAGAAGCATAATGCTGAATTTGAGGAGCTGGTAAAATATTGTATGACCTCCGGTGCAATCAATCTTGATCTGTACGAGGAATATGATGTAAAGAGAGGACTCAGAGATGCCAACGGTAAGGGCGTGCTTACGGGGCTTACTGAGATTTCCGATGTCGTTTCTTATAAGTCGATAGATGGTGTTAAGACACCGATTGACGGTGAGCTGTATTATCAGGGATACAATGTCGCAGACTTAATCGAGGGTCTTGGGGGCAGAAGATATGCCTTTGAGGAGACGACTTATCTGCTTTTATTCGGTGAGCTGCCAACCAAGGAGCAGCTTGAAAGATTTATCGGTATTCTGTCTGAGCTTCAGGAACTTTCAGGTCATTTCGTGCGCGATGTAATCATGAAGGCTCCGAGTGCCAACATCATGAATGCCCTTTTGAAGAGTATTGTTACTTTATATTCTTACGATGACAATCCGGAGGACATCTCTCCTGCGAACGTGCTGCGTCAGTCTTTGCAGCTTATCGGCAAGATGCCTATTATTTCCGTATATGCATATCACTCATACCGTCATTTCAAAATGGATGACGTTCTTTTAATCCGCAATCCTGACAAGAACTGCTCTACGGCTGAGAATATTTTAAGAATGCTCAGACCTGACGGCAAATATACAGAGCTTGAAGCAAGAGTTCTTGACGTTGCGCTTGTACTTCATGCAGAGCATGGCGGTGGTAACAACTCTACATTCACAACGCACGTCGTAACCTCTTCGGGAACGGACACCTACTCAACGATAGCTGCATCAATCGCGTCCCTTAAGGGACCTAAGCATGGTGGTGCGAACCTTAAGGTTACTCACATGATTGAGAATATCAAGGAAAATGTAAAGAACTGGGAGGATGAGGCAGAGATAGAGGAGTATCTCACCAAGATTCTTGACAAGCAGGCATTTGACGGTGCAGGTCTTATCTATGGTATGGGACATGCCGTATACACCTTGTCGGATCCGAGAGAGGTTATTTTAAAGAGATATGCTAAGAGTCTGTCTGATGAAAAAGGGCTTACTAAGGAGTTCGAGCTTCTTGACCGCATAGAGAGAATCGCGGGAAGAATAATTGCCGAGAGAAGAAGATTGTTCAAGCCGATATGTGCAAACGTGGATTTTTACAGTGGTTTTGTCTATACTATGCTTGGAATACCGGAGGAGCTTTTCACTCCTATATTCGCAATTTCACGTATTTCGGGCTGGAGTGCTCATCGTCTTGAGGAGCTGGTCAATAAGGGAAAGATTATCCGTCCGGCATACAAGTATGTAGGGTGGCACAAGCCTTATTATGATATCGAGCACCGTCTTGGTGATGTCAACGACAACTGGAAGTAGATTTTGAACAAAGAAAGAAGAGGTAAGCTCATGGCTAAGAAGATTTTAAAGGATATAAAGGATATTAAGTTTATAACGATTGGAGAGGTGCTGCTGCGTCTGTCGCCTCCCAATTTTGAAAAAATCAGAATGGCTAACTCATATACCATCAACTATGGCGGTGCTGAGGCGAATGTCGCGGCAGGTCTTGCCAACATGGGGGTTGACAGCACGCTCTTTACGGTTGTTCCGGGTAACTCCGTAGGTAAGTCGGCGATTCGTTTTCTTCGCTCTAACGATGTACATATGTCGAAGGCAATCTATGCCGGCGACCGTCTTGGTATCTATTATCTTGAGGAGGGGTATGCAGTTCGTTCGTCAAAGGTAATTTACGACAGAGCCAATTCGTCATTTGCGACATATGATTATTCTCAGATGGATTTTAAGGAATTATTAAGTGGTTTTGACTGGCTTCATCTCAGTGGTATCACGCCTGCACTTTCACAGAACTGCCGTGACATGATAATGATGGCACTCAAGGCTGCTAAGGAGCTTGACATGATTGTCAGCTTCGATGGCAACTACAGAAGTGCTCTTTGGGGATGGCAGGAAGCAAGAGACTGTATAACAAGCTATCTTCCTTATGTGGATGTTCTTATAGGAATTGAGCCGCTCAATCTCATCGGTCCTGACGGAAAGGATATGAAGGACGGTATGAGTATGCAGCCTTCATTCAAGGAGCAGGATAAGATATTCAAGGCACTTCACGAGAAGTATGATTTCATGGCTATTGCGCGTCATGTGCGCTATGTTCATACGGGAAGCGAGAATTCGCTCAAGGCTTATATGTGGTATGATGGTGAGACTTATGAGAGCAAGACCTTCAGATTCAACATCCTTGACCGTGTCGGCGGCGGTGATGCATTTGCAAGCGGTCTTATATATGCACTTATGGAAAAGATGGAGCCGAAGGATATTGTTGACTTTGCGGTAGCTACATCTGTTATCAAACATACAATTCATGGTGATTTCAACATTATTGATGATAAGAAGTCAATCTATAATCTGATGAGACAGGAGTATGAGATTAAGAGATAATACGGAAATGAGGTTTAATATGGCTAAAAAGCGTGAGTTTTACTTTAAGTCAAGTGATGGTGTGAACCGGGTTCATACGGTAGAGTGGTCGCCGGAGGATGGAGCTGTAAAGGCGGTGCTTCATATTGTTCATGGTATGGCGGAGAGAGTTGAGAGATACGATGATTTTGCACGGTTTATGGCTGACAACGGATATCTTGTGGTCGGTGATGACCATCTCGGACATGGCAAAACGGCAGCTTCGCCTGAGGATTTTGGATATATAGGCGAGGATGGTGCTCATCTTCTTGTGAGGGATGAGCATAAGCTTCAGAGACATATGAAGGAACTGTACCCGGTTGTTCCGTATATTATTCTCGGACACAGCATGGGAAGCTATATAACCAGAAGATTTATATCTATATATGGTGAGGACGTGGATGCGTGTCTCATTCTCGGGACAGGATTTCAGACGCCGGCTGAGACAGGTGCCGGGCTTACTGTTGCGGGGCTTGTCGGCAAGCTTAAGGGACAGCGTCACAGAAGCGATTTCCTCACAGAGCTTGGATTTGGCAAGTATTGTTCGCGGATAGAGAATCCCCGCACGGAGAGCGACTGGATGTGCAGGGATGACAAGGTAATAGATGACTTTAAGAATGACCCTCTGTGTGACTTTATTTTTACAGTCGATGGTTTTAAGGCTCTTCTTACATTGGTGCGTGAGGACTGTGACGACAGAACGGCATGTAAGGTTCCGAAGGAGCTTCCTATATATATTCTTTCGGGTGCCGAAGACCCGGTAGGACAGTATGGCGAAGGAGTAATGAAGACATACGAGCAGTACAAGCAGGCAGGGATAGAGGATCTTCAGGTAAAAATATATCCACAGATGCGCCATGAGATTCTTAATGAATTCGGGAAGGAGGAGGTATATGATGATATCCTCCGCTGGACCGAGGAAAAAATAGCAGAATGTGCAGATGAAGAGGATGAAATATAGGAGGATGTGTATGATTAAGTTAGGTACCGCAGGCGCATGGCTTATAAATGGAAATGAGGTTGTCGGGGACGACGCTGAGGCAGCACAGATTATAAAGGCAAAGACAGGACGTGATGTTTCTAAGGAGGATGCGTCGAAGGAGACTATGGCGTATTCTATTTTAAAAAAGCATAATAAGTCTGACAGCATGGACAAGCTTAAGATAAGATTCGATAAGCTCACATCGCATGATATCACATTTGTAGGTATTATACAGACGGCGAGAGCATCGGGGCTTGAGAGATTTCCTATGCCGTATGTGCTCACGAACTGCCACAACAGCCTGTGTGCCGTAGGTGGTACTATCAATGAGGATGACCATATGTTTGGACTCAGCTGTGCAAAAAAGTACGGCGGGGTATATGTACCTCCTCATCAGGCGGTAATTCACCAGTTTGCAAGAGAGATGCTGGCTGAGTGCGGTGCAATGATACTTGGCTCCGACTCGCATACACGTTATGGTGCGCTTGGTACAATGGCAATCGGTGAGGGCGGCGGAGAGCTTGCAAAGCAGCTTCTCAACAAGACCTACGATGTTGCAATGCCGGGAGTGGTTGCGATATATCTCACCGGAGAGCCGGTGAAGGGAGTGGGACCTCAGGATGTTGCACTTGCGATTATCGGAGCAGTGTTCGGCAACGGATATGTAAAGAACAAGGTTATGGAGTTCGTAGGTCCGGGTGTTTCCAATCTGAGTGCCGACTTCAGAATCGGTATAGATGTAATGACAACGGAGACAACATGTCTCTCTTCCATATGGAGAACTGACGACAAGATAAAGGAATTCTATGAGGTACATGGGCGCGGTGAGTGTTACAGTGAACTCAATCCGGGCGATGTGGCTTATTACGATGGCGTTGTGTATGTTGACCTTGGAAAGATTAAGCCTATGATTGCGATGCCTTTCCATCCAAGCAATGTATACACGATTGAGGAGCTTAATGCAAACCTCATGGATATTCTCGATGATGTGGAGAAGCGTGCGGCAGTAAGCCTTGATAATAAGGTTCCTTATACACTTAAGGATAAGGTAAGAGACGGAAGACTCTATGTGGAGCAGGGAATTATTGCGGGATGCGCCGGAGGCGGATTTGAAAATATATGTGCTGCGGCGGATATACTTAAGGGCAGGAGCATCGGCGCTGATGAGTTCACTCTCAGCGTATATCCTGCAAGTACTCCTATCTATGCTGAACTTGCCAGAAACGGCAGACTTGCAGACCTTATGACAACGGGAGCCATTGTAAAGACAGCCTTCTGCGGCCCTTGCTTTGGTGCAGGTGATACTCCTGCCAACAATGCATTCAGTATTCGTCACTCAACCCGTAACTTCCCTAACCGTGAGGGCTCTAAGCTCCAGAACGGTCAGATTGCCTCGGTTGCACTTATGGATGCACGTTCAATTGCGGCAACAGCGGCTAACAAGGGATATCTCACGGCAGCAACAGATGTTGATGTGGAATTTACCAATCCTACATATCATTTTGATAAGACAATATATGAGAACAGAGTATTTGACAGCAAGGGTGTGGCTGATCCGTCGGTTGAGATTAAGTTCGGTCCGAATATAAAGGACTGGCCTGAGCAGGTTGCACTCACGGATAATATTCTTGTCAAGGTTGTATCAGAGATTCATGATCCGGTGACAACAACGGATGAGCTTATTCCTTCAGGTGAGACTTCATCTTATCGTTCCAACCCTCTTGGTCTTGCAGAGTTCACACTCTCAAGAAAAGACCCTGCTTATGTCGGTCTTGCAAAGGAGATGAGAGCGGCTGAGGAGGTAAGAAGAAGCGGTGCTGATGTGACTGAGAGTAACGCTGAGGTTGCCCGCGCATTTAAGGTTATCAAGGAGGCATACCCTGAGCTCAATGTCGCTGAGACAGAGATAGGAAGTACAATATTTGCGGTTAAGCCGGGTGACGGTTAAGCGCGTGAGCAGGCGGCTTCCTGCCAGAGAGTTCTTGGAGGTCTTGCAAATATTGCCAATGAGTATGCAACTAAGAGATACCGTTCCAATCTTATCAACTGGGGACTCATTCCTTTTATAATTGATGAGGGTGAGCTGCCGTTTAAGAACGGAGATTTTATATTTATTCCGGATGCCGTTAAGGCAATCAGGGATAAGGCGTCAGAGGTTAAGGCTTACGTCGTAAAGGACAAGCTCTGCGAGTTTAAACTTAAGATAGGTGAACTTACGGATGACGAGAGACAGATTATACTTGACGGATGTCTTATCAATTATTATAGACATTAAGGCAATGATGCCAAGGTTAAAATGTAATTTCAAAGTATGGGGGTAGATTAAGATGAATAATGATGGCCTGATGTTTTTACAGCCGGTATTTAAGGAAATGATATGGGGAGGCAACCGCCTCGCAACGGAGTTCGGATATGATATTCCGGGTGACGATACAGGAGAATGCTGGGGAATCAGTGCACATCCGAACGGTGATTGTACAGTAAGAAGCGGTGAATACTCAGGGATGAAGCTCTCACAGGTGTGGAGTGAACATCCTGAACTCTTCGGAAGAGAGAAATCGGAAGGCGTATTTCCTCTTCTTACCAAGATTATTGATGCAAAGGCCGATTTGAGTATTCAGGTGCATCCTTCCGATGACTACGCCAAGGTGCATGAGAACGGCTCGCTCGGAAAGACTGAGTGCTGGTATATTCTTGATTGTCCTGAGGGAGCAACGCTTGTTGTCGGTCACAACGCGGCGGACAAGGAAGAGTGTGCCAAGATGATTCACGAGGGAAGATGGAGTGAGTTCATTCGTGAGGTGCCTGTTCACAAGGGAGATTTCGTATCGATTGTACCGGGAACGGTTCACGCAATAAAGGCAGGGGTCATGCTTCTTGAGACACAGCAGAACAGTGACATAACATACCGGGTGTACGATTATGACAGACTCTCTAACGGAAAGAAGAGGGAGCTTCATGTTGAAAAATCAATAGATGTTATCAATGCTCCTGCAGCTCCGGCGGAAAACAGCATACACAATTTCGCAAATGTGGCAAAAAATACGCCGGTACTTATGGAGAAGAGTGCGTATTACAGGGTGTGGAAGCTTGTCACCGCGGATAACGCAGGAGACGGATTGTCAGTGAAAAATGATTTTGATGCAAAGTATCTTCTTGTGAGTGTTGTGTCCGGAGATGGCATGATAAATGGTTTGGCAGTAAAGAAGGGCGACCATTTTATAGTTACCAATGAATGTGATGAGTTCAAGCCGTCCGGAATTATGGAACTCATAATATCCGCCGAGGTTTGAGAGGCATTGGCAATTGGTTTGAACGCAGAATAAGCAAAGCGACTGCGTTCATGAGCAAGTAGCGAAAGCGGATTGCGAATGTCCGCTTTAATTTGATTACACTCATACATCTTACACGTCTGTTTTTGCATTTCACGGGATAATAGGTAGACATATACCGGAAAATCGTATATAAGATAATTAGAATAAAATATATGGTAACTGTTCAGAGCCACCTCAAAAATGCGATTTCTGTTTTTAAGAGAGGTTCATTGTCAGCGGAAGTGGTCTGAGAAGATATATTCTTTTGTGAAGAAATGGAGCTTAAATTGAAAATAACGATAATCGCCCCGTCTCCCGGCGAAGAGGAGGAGATAATATTCAGATGTCATACGCTGACAGATGAAATGAAACAGCTTGTATACAGATTGGAACATGGAGACATGAAGCTTACAGGCTATGATGAAAATGGGATATGCCCTTTGGAAATGTCGGATGTGTATTATTTTGAGGCAACGGACAACAAGGTTTTTGCGTACTGTGAGAGGGATGTCTATGAGGTCAGGGAAAAGCTGTATCAGCTCGAAGAACTGCTTGTGTCATTTCCGTTTATGAGGGCTTCCAAGTCCATGATTTTAAATCTGAATAAAATAAAGCATTTGTCACCTGCGTTCGGAGGCAGATTTGAAGCCCTGTTGGAAAATAAGGAAAAAGTGATTATTTCAAGGCAGTATGTACCGGTTCTGAAGGAACGCTTGGGATTGTAGGAGGTTTAAGCAGTGTTTGAAAAAGTAAAAAATCTT
>ENA-OROL01001110-OROL01001110.1-human-gut-metagenome-genome-assembly--contig:-NODE-1110-length-23334-cov-3.323725_pt1 | contig 23334 bp, 20 predicted proteins | sample MGYA00242128_ERZ509048 | MGnify/ENA primary metagenome ERZ509048 (study PRJEB26280, sample SAMEA2338750) | human gut metagenome | biome: human gut; feature: human-associated habitat; material: faeces...
GGCGGCAGGAGTATTAGTGATAGCAGTTGTTGTGGTAGCGGTTGTTGTCGTTGTTGCGGCAACGGCTGCAATTATAGCGGCTGTAAAGAACACTTTACATGACGAGGATGAGTAGTATACTCTCTTACAATACGGAAGGGGACTGTCTGACTAAGGATCAGGGATTCAATGACGCTTAGTACGACAGTCCCTTTTATTTAAAGGATTATTACAGTTCAATAGGAAGGCAATAGATTTATGTATACATTGGAGTTTGATACAGAAATACCGAAAATATGTATTCCCATCGTTGGAACGAAAGAAGAAGAGATTATAAAGACAGCAGAGGATCTGGTTGCAGCGAAGGTGGATCTGATAGAATGGCGCGCAGATTATTGTTCGTGTATTTTAGAGGATGAGCGTCTGTGCTTGTTTCTGCAGAAACTGCGACGCAGCACGGGGTCTACACCGTTACTGTTTACGATACGTACTACTGCCGAGGGTGGTGAGCTGACAATATCGTTTGAACAATATATACATACGCTTCAAGTAGCGGCACAGTCTGAATGTGTGGATTATATTGATGTGGAGATGTTTTGGTGGGACAGAGCGCTTTCGGAATCTGAGTCTGTAACAGAAGGAACGATCCGAGAGGCAGTTCAGGCATTACAACAGCATGTGCAGGTGATTGGATCCTATCATGACTTTCAGGGAACGCCACAGGAGATGCAGATTACAAAACGTCTTTTGGCAATGCATGAAAATGGTGCGGATATTCCTAAGATGGCGGTGATGCCGCAGAGAAAAGAGGATGTGTTGACGTTAATGTGTGCAACGCTGCAGGCGAAGAGACAGATACCGGACACACCGGTTATTACTATGTCGATGGGCGCACTAGGCGCAGTCAGCCGCGTAGCAGGTGCTAATTTTGGATCAGCAGTTACATTTGGCTGCTATGGAGAAACAAGTGCACCGGGACAGATTCCTTTGGAGGAGCTTCGGGTCGCATTGAAACGATTACAGATTTCATAAGAATAACTTACGAACTGCAGTGCAGTTTTCATAGGGAAGCTGCGGGGCATATGAAAGAGACTGCAGATGTTATGTCAGAAGCTTGTTTTGGACTGGATAGCATAAAATGATACAGTAGTGGACAGAAATGGAGGAGCACGGTGAAAACACAGTTAAAAGAACATATATTTTTGATCGGTTTTATGGGCGTAGGCAAAACGGCTACATCTCATGCGCTTAGTAAATTATCGGGCGCAAAGGAATTTGATACCGATCAAATGATCGTGAAACAGGAGCATAAATCGATTCCGGATATTTTTGCTGAAGAGGGGGAGGAATATTTTCGCCAGAGAGAGACAGAAATATTGACAAGGCTGCGTGATCTGGAGCCGGGAATCATTTCGTGTGGCGGTGGCATGGTGATGCGCGATGTGAACGTGGACAAGATGAAGGAGCAGGGCAAGATCGTGCTTCTTACGGCAACGCCGGAGACGATTTATGAGCATGTTAAAGACAGTACAAACCGTCCGCTCCTTAATGGAAATATGAATATACCGTATATTACAAAGATGATGGAAGCAAGAGAATCAAAGTATTGTGCAGCGGCTGATATTGTTATAGAGACAGATGGCTGTACGCCGAAGCAGGTTGCACAAAAATTACTTGAAAAATATGCTCAAATAGGATAAACTGTATACAGGATTTTGCGTAGTAATCAAGACGCATATACAATTAAGGAGGATTTTTATCATGGTATCAGCAGGTGATTTCAGAAATGGTTTGACCATTGAATTTGAGGGAAATGTATATCAGGTTATTGAGTTTCAGCATGTTAAGCCTGGTAAAGGTGCAGCATTTGTCCGCACAAAGTTAAAGAATATTAAGAGTGGTGGAGTTGTAGAGAAAACATTCCGTCCGACAGAGAAGTGCCCACAGGCACATATTGAGCGTGCAGATATGCAGTATTTGTACAGTGATGATATGTATCACTTTATGAATGTCGAGACATATGATCAGATTGATATGACGGCGGATCAGGTTGGCGATTCCTTGAAATTTGTCAAAGAGAATGAGATGGTTAAGATGCTTTCTCATGGTGGAGAGGTATTTGCAATTGAGCCACCATTGTTTGTTGAGCTTGAAGTAACAGAGACAGAGCCAGGATTTAAGGGCGATACAGCAACAGGTGCTAATAAGCCGGCTACTGTTGAGACTGGAGCACAGGTAAATGTGCCATTGTTCGTTGAGACTGGAGATGTGATCCAGATCGATACTCGTACAGGTGAATATTTGAAGCGTGTATAATTATTACGCATAGGATAGGAGGCGCAATTCATAAGGAATCATGTATTCCTGGGGGTTGCGCCTTTTGTGCAGAAATAAGAAGAGGATAGACATGAAATATAAATTAGTCATTTTTGATATGGATGGGACGATACTAAATACGCTAGAAGATCTGACTGACAGCACGAATGCAACGCTGGAGCATTTCGGTTATCCGGTTCATTCCATAGAGGATGTCAGACATTTCGTGGGCAATGGGATCCGTAAACTGATCGAAAGGGCTGTGCCATCGGGACTTAGTACAGAACGGATTGATGAAGTACATCGATATTTTTTGGACTACTATGCAAAGCACTGTGCGGACAAGACGAAACCGTATGATGGGATTTTAGACTTGATCCGTACGTTGCGAAAAGAAGGCTGCAAAACGGCAGTTGTGTCCAATAAAGCAGATATGGCAGTGCAGGAATTGTGTAAAGATTATTTCGATGGTCTGTTTGATTTCGCTGTCGGAGAGAGAGAAGGTGTCAGACGCAAGCCGGCACCGGACGCAGTAGAGCATGTTTTGGATACCTTGCAGATCACAAAGAAAGATGCAGTGTATATCGGTGATTCAGAGGTTGATGTGCAGACGGCGATCAATGCGGGATTAGACAGTGTGATCGTTTTGTGGGGCTTCCGAGAGAGAGAACTACTAGAACAGTATGGCGCCAAAGTCTTTGCACAGGATACGAAAGAATGCCTGCGCTTGTTACAATAAAAAGGATTGGAAAAGAGGAAAAGATGAGAACAAAAAGAAAGAAACAGATCATATGGGAAGTAATAATTTTGTTTGTGCTGGTAGCAGTTGCTGTTGGTGCGGTGCAGTTCAAACGGATCCATGAACAAAAGATGGCAGAAAAGAATGCTGTACAGAAAGTAAAATCGGTAGATGATCTTGCGGGCCGTAAGATTGGTGTACAGATTGGTACAACGGGAGATATCTATTCAACGGATTATGCCAAGGAAAATAAAGGTACCGAGGTAGAGCGTTACAACAAAGGAGCCGATGCCATTCAGGCACTGAAAGTTGGCAAAATCGATTCTGTTATTATTGATGAGCAGCCGGCCAAAGCCTATTGTGAAAAGAATCCGGAATTAAAGATCTTAAAAGATGAGTTCGCAAATGAGGACTATGCAGTATGTGTTGCCAAAGGAAATGATGCGCTGCGCGAGCAGATCAATCAGGCGTTGGACGAGATCACAAAAGATGGCACGATGCAGAAGATCAATGATTACTATATCGGTGTGAATGCCGGCAAAGATCGTTATCAGGCAGATCCAAAGAATCCGAAAAAGAAAAAATTGACGATGGCGACCAATGCAGAATTTCCACCATATGAATACTATGATAAGGGAAAAATTGTTGGTATTGATGCGGATATGATGCAGGCAGTATGTGATCGCCTTGGTATGGACCTAGAGATTCAGAACATGGATTTTGATTCGATCATTACGGCTGTTACTTCCGGTAAAGTAGATGTAGGTGCCGCCGGAATGACTGTGACAGAGGATCGTCTTAAAAATATTGATTTCACCAACAAATATACAACAGCCAAACAGGTTGTTATCGTAAAAGGAACTAAGTCGGTTGTGAAGAAACAGACTTTCCGAGAGACATTTTATAATAACTTTGTCAAAGAACATCGTTATGAATATTTGTTAAAAGGTTTTGGCAATACACTGGTTATCACGTTCTTTGCGATCATTATTGGTATTGTATTTGGTCTGATCATTTCCCTGATCCGTACCAGCCATGATCGTAACGGTTCTTGGCCAATATTGAATGCGCTGTGCAGGATCTATATCACAGTAATGCGAGGGACGCCTGCTGTTGTACAGTTGATGATCATTTATTACGTTATTTTGACTTCGGTACAAAACAAGATAGTAGTGGCGATCATTGGATTTGGATTGAACTCTGCAGCATACGTTTCGGAGGTTATGCGTTCCGGTATTATGTCCGTCGATCAGGGACAGTTTGAAGCGGGACGAAGCCTTGGTTTAAACTATTGGCAGACAATGCGCAGTGTCATTATTCCACAGGCATTTAAGAATATTTTGCCGGCACTTGGTAACGAGTTTATCGTACTGATCAAGGAGACTTCTATCAGTGGATATATTGGTATGATGGATCTGACGAAGGGTGGAGATATTGTCCGTAGTATTACGTATGAAGCATATATGCCACTATTTGCCGTAGCTATTGTCTATCTTGTGACAGTAATGATCCTGTCGGCCGGTGTCAATAAGTTGGAACGTAAATTACGAAACAGCGAACGTTAATGCAGCAACAGGGGAGAATAAATATGAGTAATAAAATAGAAAAAGATAATGTTTTGATCGATGTACATGATTTGCATAAAGCCTTTGGAGAACACCAGGTTTTAAAGGGGATTGATATTCAGATCTGCAAAGGTGAAGTGATTGCGATCATTGGCCCATCCGGTTGTGGTAAATCAACCTTTCTGCGGTCATTAAATCTGTTAGAAGTACCGACAGATGGTATTATTTCCTTTGAGGGAACGGATATTACGGATGCATCTGTTGATATTGATGTCATGAGAGAAAAGATCGGAATGGTATTCCAGCAGTTTAATCTGTTTCCGAATATGACGATCAAAGAAAATATTATGCTAGCACCGGTAAAGCGGAAGAAGATGAGCAAAGAAGATGCCGAAAAGAAGGCCTTGGAGCTGTTGACACGCATAGGTCTGTCCGATAAAGCGGACAGCTATCCGTCGCAGCTGTCCGGCGGGCAGAAACAGCGTGTTGCCATTGTGCGTGCACTTGCTATGAATCCGGATGTCATGTTGTTTGATGAGCCGACGTCAGCTTTGGATCCTGAGATGGTAGGTGAGGTACTTGCTTTAATGAAGGAGCTCGCTGCAGAGGGAATGACGATGGTTGTAGTAACGCATGAGATGGGTTTTGCGAGAGAAGTGGCAAGTCGTGTCCTCTTTATTAATGATGGTACTATTCAGGAAGATGAAACACCGGAAGAGCTGTTTGATCATCCTAAAAATGCGAGATTACAGGAGTTTTTATCCAAAATATTATAATTGTCTTATGAAGAAAGTATTATTGGTAACGAGGGTGAGTGGTTTCATACCGCAGCATGAAATGAAACATGTGCGTATACTACAGGATATGGGATATGAGGTACATTATGCATCCGATTTTAATAATGTAGTGTATGGCAAAGATAATCACAGATTGGACGGGACCGGAGTGATAAGACATCAGATCGATTTTGTCAAGTCACCGTTTTCACGTCAAGTGAAGAAAAGCTATCTGCAATTGGTAAAGCTTCTTATGGAAGAAGAGTTTGCAATGATTCACTGTCATATGCCGATGAGTGGAGTTGTAGGCCGCTTGGCAGCGCAGAAGGTATATCGACAGACCGGACGTCATGTGCCGGTATTATATACGGCACATGGTCTGCATTTCTATACCGGAGCGCCGCTTCGCAATTGGCTGTATTATCCGGTGGAGTACTTTTTGGCACGTTATACGGATCGGCTGATCGTCATCAATCACGAAGATTATGATAGAGCTCAGTCATTTCCGGTGCGCGGATGCGTGGTATATGTGCCCGGTGTCGGTGTGCCGCTGCCTGAAGAAACAACTCCGAATGCCAGAGTAATGCGGGAAACGACGCCAAAGATGTTATTAAGTGTAGGGGAGTTGTCCGCGCGTAAAAATCATCAGCTTATGATAGAGGCAATGGCATTGCTTCGTGATCTGGATCTGAGATATGTTATTTGTGGAACCGGTGACAAGCAGAAAATGTTACAGCAGCGTATCCTAGAGCTAGGGTTGGAGCACCGGGTCTTTCTGGCAGGATATCAGGAGAATATTTCAGAATGTTCTGAGCTACAGATTTAACGATACCTGCATTAACACCGATCAATTCTTCACGAGTCATACCCGGCTTACGGGGAATACCGGAAGTAATCACTACAACGTCGGAGTTGGCAGTCTTCTCATAATCGTTGGTACAACCTACAACAGTGGTGTCGAAGCCCAGCAGTTGAGCAGTCTGCATCATATCCATTGCCTTACCTTCTGAAACGCCTTCTTTCACGTCCAGCATTACCACTTCGTCAGCCACTTCATTAAAGGCTAACACATTAGCGCATGTAGCACCTACGTTACCTGCACCTACTACGGTTACTTTTGACATAATTTCTAAAGTTTTTTGTTTATAAGTGTTCTTTAAAGATGACGCAAAAGTACAGCGAACTTCGTAATTAGAGAAATATTTCCGTAATAATTTTAGTTAAATACACATTTAGCCAATGATTAGTGGACGATGATTAATGATTAATGATTAATTTTGCGGACGATTAATGAATGTAGGACGAATAATCAGCCACCAACCATTAATCACTTAACCATTAATCATTATCAAAAATGGCAGTTAAGAAGAATACACTTCTCATCGTGGCAGGCAGCCTCCTTATCTTATTATTAATAGGAGTTACCATTCTGCTGATTTCCGAAAAGCAAACCAACAAGGAACTGGTGATGGAATTCAATCTGGATAAAGAAGACCTTGAAAATCAATACACAGACTTCGCCAGACAATATGACGAACTGAAGTTGACAGTCTCCAACGACTCCCTCTCCGTACTCTTAGAGCAGGAACAATTGAAGACCCAACGTTTATTGGAAGAACTCCGCACCGTGAAGAGCAGCAATGCCACCGAGATACGCCGTCTGAAGAAGGAACTGGCTTCTCTCCGCAAAGTCATGATAGGCTATATCAACCAGATTGACTCGCTAAACCGCCTGACTGCTCAACAGAAGGAAATCATAGCCGATGTCACCAAGAAGTACAACGCCGCTTCCCGGCAAATCAGCAACTTGTCCGAAGAGAAGAAGAACCTGACCAAGACCGTGACACTTGCCGCCCAACTGGACGCCACCAACATCTCTGTGCAGCCCACAAACAAACGCGGCAAGACTGCCAAGAAGGTGAAAGACATCGTGAAGTTCAAAATAAACTTCTCCATCGTGAAAAACATCACTGCAGAGACCGGCGAACGTACCCTCTACATCCGCATCACCAAACCGGACAATGACGTGCTGACCAAAAGTTCCTCGAACACCTTCCCATACGAGAACCGGGAACTGGTATATTCCATCAAGAAGTATATAGAATACAACGGAGAAGAGCAAGCCGTCACCGTATATTGGGATGTAGAAGAATACCTCTATGCAGGCACCTACCGCGTAGACATTTTTGCTGACGGTACCCTTATCGGTTCGCAATCATTCAGCTTGAATTAATACAAAAAAATCTAAATTATTTTGCAATATCATTGAAAGCCTATACATTTGCATCGTTGTTTATGCAATTATTGTTGCTGTATAAACAACAGATTCATCACCTTAATTAATGTATAGCCCAATGAAAAAGTTCTTCTGTTTCATCTGTTTGGCATACCTATCCTTCCCCATGAAGGCCCAGGAAGCATTAAGTTTGGATAGTTGCCGTGCATTGGCAATCTCCAACAACAAAGAACTGCTGATAAGCCAGGAAAAAATCAACGCTGCCCACTATCAAAGGAAAGCGGCATTTACTAATTACCTTCCCAACATTTCGGCCAGCGGCGGATATATGCGCAGTCAAAAAGAGTTGTCCATCCTCAGCGACGCTCAGAAAGGAGCCTTGTCCGGATTGGGTACAAGTCTCAGCGGACCGTTACAGCAGGCTGCCCAAGTCATCGCACAGCTTCATCCAGAACTGGCAGGCCAATTGCCGGCTTTAGGACAAAGCCTGGTAGGTGCCCTCGACGGTGCAGGCCAATCCTTGGTTGACGCCTTTCGTACAGACACCCGCAACATGTATGCGGGCGCACTGACCTTGACCCAACCCCTATATATGGGCGGCAAGATACGTGCCTACAACAAAATTACCAAATACGCCGAAGAGCTGGCCCGCCAGCAGCACAACACCGGTATGCAGGAAGTAATCCTGAGTACAGACCAGGCATATTGGCAGGTAGTGTCCCTTGCCCATAAAAAGAAGCTGGCAGAAGGTTATCTGAAACTACTGCAGAAGCTCGACAGCGACGTTGACAAAATGATTGCCGAAGGCGTTGCCACCAAAGCAGACGGACTCTCCATCAAAGTAAAAGTGAATGAGGCCGAAATGACCCTGACCAAAGTAACCGATGGCCTGAGCCTTGCCCGGATGCTGCTGTGCCAATTGTGTGGTCTCGACCTTTCCACTCCCGTCATGCTCACAGACGAACAGAAGGAAGACCTGGCTCCCACTACTCCGGAAAACGGTGCCATCGACATCAACAATGTTTATGCTACCCGTCCCGAAGTGCGTAGCCTGGAACTTGCCACGCAGATTTATAAGCAGAAAGTAAATGTCACCCGTTCGGAATATCTTCCTTCCATAGCACTAATGGGCAGCTATATGGCAACCAACCCTTCCGTCTTCAACAGTTTCGAGAAAAAGTTCAAGGGGATGTGGAATGTGGGTGTCATGGTGTCGGTACCCATCTGGCACTGGGGCGAAGGCATCTATAAAGTAAAAGCAGCCAAATCGGAAGCACGCATCGCCCAATACCAGTTGGATGACGCCAAAGAAAAGATAGAGCTGCAGGTCAACCAGTCGGCTTTCCAAGTGAACGAAGCTGCCAAGAAACTGACCATGGCCGAAAAGAACCTGGAAAAAGCCAACGAGAACCTGAGATACGCCACACTTGGCTTTGAGGAAGGCGTTATACCTGCCAGCAATGTGCTCGAAGCGCACACCGCATGGCTTTCTGCCCAATCGGAAAAGATAGACGCACAGATTGACGTAAAACTGACGGAAATCTATCTGAGAAAGGCAACGGGGGAATTGACAATTGATAATTGATAGTTTCTTCAATCGTAAATAGTAAACAGTCAAATAGTAAATAATATGTTGGATACAAAATCACAAAACAGTAACATGTTGTTGGCATTCCTCACGCTGACGGGAGTGATTGCCATCGTTGCCCTTGTAGGTTTCTTCATGTTGCGTAAAGGGCCGGAAATTGTGCAAGGACAAGCAGAAGTAACGGAGTATCGAGTATCGAGCAAAGTGCCGGGACGTATTCTGGAATTTCGTGTAAAAGAGGGACAAAGCGTACAAGCCGGAGACACCCTTGCCATTTTGGAGGCTCCGGACGTGCAGGCCAAACTGGAACAAGCACGCGCCGCCGAATCGGCAGCCCAAGCCCAGAACGAAAAAGCTCTAAAAGGCGCCCGTCGGGAACAGATACAAGCTGCCTATGAAATGTGGCAAAAGGCACTGGCCGGACTGGAGATTGCCGAAAAATCCTACACGCGTGTGAAGAACCTGCACGACCAAGGCGTGATGTCTACACAAAAGCTTGACGAAGTTACCGCCCAACGCAATGCAGCCCGGGCTACGGAGAAAGCCGCCAAAGCCCAGTATGATATGGCCAAGAACGGTGCGGAACGCGAGGACAAAGCCGCTGCCGCTGCCTTGGTGGAACGTGCCAAAGGAGCTGTGGCCGAAGTTGAATCGTACATCAAGGAAACTTACCTGATTGCACAGACTGCCGGTGAGGTATCCGAGATATTCCCCAAAGTAGGCGAGCTCGTGGGCACGGGTGCTCCCATTATGAACATCGCCATTCTGGACGATATGTGGATAACCTTCAATGTACGCGAGGACTTGCTGCAAGGGTTGGGTATGAATACCGAATTCGAGGCGTTCATCCCTGCACTCGATAAGAATATCCGCCTGAAAGTGTACTATATGAAAGACCTCGGCACATATGCCGCCTGGAAAGCGACCAAGACTACCGGCCAGTTCGACCTGAAAACATTCGAAGTAAAAGCCGCTCCGCAAGAGAAGGTGGAAGGACTGCGTCCGGGAATGAGTGTTGTATTGAAGAAGTAAAGGAGTTATGAGTTATTGGAGAGGATGATGGAAAGAAATAAGAAACATACGGCTTTGTGGAATGTAGCAAGACGCGAATGCCGCCGTCTTGTTTCCCGCCCGCTCTATCTGTTCTGTATGGTGATAGCACCGTTGTTCTGCTACATATTCTTCACCACGCTGATGGACTCCGGGCTTCCTACGGACATGCCCGTAGGTGTGGTGGACCAAGACATGAGTGCCACTTCACGCCAGCTGATACGTAACTTGGACGCTTTTGAGCAGACAGCCGTCGTCGCCCGCTACCCTACCATCAACGAAGCCCGTACCGCCATGCAGCGCGGAGAGATTTACGGTTTCTTCTACATTCCCGAAGGTACCTCTGCCAAAGCGCAGGCCGGACGGCAGCCCAAACTCTCTTTCTATACAAACAATACCCTGCTCATCGCAGGTTCACTCCTCTTCAAGGACATGAAGATGATGAGCGAATTGGCATCCGGTGCCGCAGCACGTAGCACCCTATATGCCAAAGGAGCTACCGAGGAACAAGCGATGGCCTTCCTCCAACCCATCGTCATAGATACACATCCACTCAATAACCCGTGGCTGAACTACTCCGTATATCTGTGCAACACCTTTGCACCGGGCGTATTGATGCTGCTTATCTTCATGGTAACCGTCTATTCCATCGGAGTCGAGATAAAAGACCGCACCGCCCGCGAATGGCTGCGCATGGGCAACAACTCCATCTGGATTTCCCTTGCCGGCAAACTGCTGCCGCATACCGCCATCTTCTTCCTGATGGGAATATTATATAATGTATACCTCTACGGTTTCCTCCATTTTCCCTGCAACAGCGGCATCCTGCCGATGCTGCTTGCCACTCTTTGCCTGGTGCTGGCATCGCAAGGCATGGGAATATTGATGATAGGAACCCTGCCTACCCTGCGTCTGGGACTCAGTTTCGCTTCCCTATGGGGCGTACTCTCTTTCTCCATGTGCGGATTGTCATTCCCTGCCATGGGCATGCACCCCGTATTGCAGGCATTGGCAAATCTGTTCCCCCTGCGCCACTATTTCCTGATTTATGTGGACCAGGCACTGAATGGATACCCCATGATTTACTCGTGGGTCAACTACGTAGCGCTGCTTATTTTCATGATGCTCCCGTTCCTTATAGCCCATAGGCTGAAAGGAGCGTTGGTTTACTATAAATACATGCCCTAATGAAAGACCTGACGTTCAGACAGAAAGTGATACAAGGCATTCATGACTTGTTCTATATATGGAAACGGGAATTCGGCACCACCTTCCGCGACCAGGGCGTGCTCATCTTCTTCGTGCTCGTTCCGTTGGTCTATCCGTTGATATACGCTTTCATCTATACCAACGAAACTATCCACGAAGTGCCCACTGTCGTGGTGGATGACTCACGCTCCTCGTTGAGCCGCGAATACCTGCGGAAAGTGGACTCCAGTCCCGAAGTGAGCCTCGTGAGCTACTGCGCTGATATGGAAGAAGCCAAACTGATGTTGAAGGACCGCAGGGCATACGGTATTATCTACATCCCCTCCACCTTCAGCGACGACATTGTACGCGGTAAGCAAACGCAGGTCAGCATCTTCTGCGACATGAGCGGACTGCTGTATTACAAAGCCTTGCTGACTGCCAACACCAACGTGTCGCTTGCCATGAACGCAGACATCAAAGTGGAGCGAAGCGCCAATACCACCGACCGCCAGGACGAGATTACCGCCTACCCGATAGAGTATGAGGATGTCGCCCTCTATAATCCAACCAACGGATTTGCCGCTTTCCTGATTCCGGCAGTATTGGTATTGATTATCCAGCAAACGCTGCTACTCGGCATCGGCTTGTCTGCCGGGACGGCACGCGAACAGAACCGCTTCCGCGACCTGGTGCCTATCAACCGCCACTACAACGGCACACTACGCATTGTGATGGGAAAAGGGCTGAGCTACTTCATGGTATATTCACTGGTATCGGTATATATACTGTGTGTGGTTCCATGGCTTTTCAGCCTCAACCAAATAGCGATACCCGGTGTCCTGACTCTGTTCACCCTGCCCTACCTGGCCGCTTGTATTTTCTTTGCCATGACAGCATCCATTGCCATCCGCAACCGCGAAACGTGCATGCTGCTGTTCGTGTTCACCTCCGTGCCGCTGCTGTTCCTCTCCGGCATTTCATGGCCGGGAGCTGCTATGCCCGCTTTCTGGAAGTACTTCTCGTACATCTTCCCTTCTACCTTCGGCATCAACGGCTACGTACGCATCAACAGCATGGGAGCCACACTCAATGAAGTCTCTTTCGAGTACCAAGCACTATGGATACAAACGGGCTTCTACTTCATCACCACGTGCCTGGTATATCGCTGGCAGATATTGCAGAGCAGGAAACATGTGATTGAAGAGTATAAGAAGCATAAGAGTATAGAAGCGTAACACATTGTTCCAAGCCTACGAAACAAAGTGTTCACATGCGTTTGAACACTTTGTTTCAGCGTATCAGAACAATTTGTTCCAATATATAAAAACAGTTTGTTCGCCATATTGAAACAGTCTGTTCCCTTATAGGAAACAGACTGTTTTGTTAAAGGAAACAAATAGTTGCCCTACAGCATCGGCAAGGCAGCAAACAGACAAACGGGGCTGTAATACCTAATTACGGTCGCATGTGTTTCTCCAATATCGGGTAAAGTATCTCAGCATACCTCATAAAGCCCAAATCGGTAAAATGAATGCCGTCTACTGTAGCCTCCCCGTCGTGGCCGATGATGTCACGGGAAGCAAGGAAATAGATGTTTTTCTCTCCACGTTGCTTCAAAGAACGGAAAAAGGCATTCAATGTCTCATTCTTGTCCTTTACCTCCTTGGCAATCCTGGTGTCAAAAGGAGAGTGGGTAAAGAGAGGGTCTTCCACGAAAAGGACAGGCGTATCGGGATGCTTGCTGCGGATAGTGGTATAGAATTTATCGGCACGCTCTCTCATTTGCTCCACGGTAGCATTGGGCACAAAGTCGAGGACAAACATAGAAGCGTCCACACCGGCTATGACATCGGCAATCTCCAGGTCGAGCAAGGCATTGCCGCTAAATCCCAGATTGATGCACTCACGATTGAGCCAACGTTCCAGAATATTGGTATGCGCCATGCCGGGACGGGAAGCGCAGCCTCCCTGCAAGATGCTGGTACCATAGAATACCACCGGCTTCTCACGTTTCGGCAAGTCTACTGCCGGCGGGGTAATGGCGGATAAAGAATCCACGCCGATGGAAAGCGAGGTAACCCCATCATATAAAGAAAGGTACAAAAGGTATTCGCGCTCCTCGGGCAACATATTGCTTACGATAGTCGCCTTATTGATTTTGCCCTGCGGACGTCCGCTACCGGCAAATATCCACTTACTGTCTTGCAAGCAGTAGAGGTCGAGGCCTTTAATGCCGGTCGGTGTCATGTGGTTCATACTCATATTGTTCCTTACTTCCCATTTGGCAGAAATGCTTGTAGAGTTGGAACGGAAGCGCACGGCGAGTCCGGCACTGTTGCGGCCTAAGTCCCACAATGGCTTGCGGGAGATGTTCTGCAGAGAGTCCGGCAGACGCTCATAGCGGGTAAGGGTAGATTCTGTTGCTTTGCCCAGAAGGGGGAAGGCGGAAGCATCATGATAGATAGTCTGGGCATTGGCAACAGCGGCCAACAACAAGCCCATCAAAAGAATTCTGGTTCTCATATGACAAGATATTAAGTGTTAAGTATCAGATGGCAAAGATACAAGGTTTCTTTGAAAAACGAAGAAATGGAAGTATTTTACATCAATTAACTCCCACATGCTTGTTTCTTTACGAAACATTCGTAATTTCGCAAAAAACAATTTATATGAGACACATTCATTTACTCTTAGCAGGCTTCCTACTGTGCATCTGCTGTACCCTGCAAGCCAAAAACCGTGTGATTGACCAACCACCGTTTATCGTAAGAAACACGACTTCCATCGAAGTGAGTAAAGTAGTCATCAGTGACACGGCAACCGTGCTCCACATCTATGCCAAGTATCGTCCCAAGTACTGGATACAGATTGCACCCGACAGCTACCTGACAGACAATAACGGAGAAACCTACCAACTGCGTTCCGGTATAGGCATCATACCAGGTAAAGAATTTTGGATGCCCGAATCGGGCGAAGCGGAATTCCAGCTGGTCTTTCCTCCCCTATCCGACAATGCTACCTCCTTCGACTTCACCGAAGGCGAAAAGGTGGAAAACGGATTCAGCGTCTGGGGAATACAACTGAAAAGCAAGAAACTGCCGGAACTGGCACTTCCCCAGAACGCCGTAGTACACAAAGCCGACCCTAATGCCGAACTTCCCGAACCGGTCATCCAATACGGAAAAGCCATGCTGAAAGGAAAACTCCTGGATTCACGCCCCAATATGGGAATGCCAATCAGTATTGCCGTGTGGGAGAATGTCAAAGGAGACATCACGGACATACCACTCGACATCCAGCCTGACGGCAGTTTCACCAAAGAAGTAACATTGCCCGGCACTACCCCATGTACCATATATTTGGGTAGAGAGCATATGCTCCAGTTCTTCATGGAACCCGGCAAGACAACAGAAATATACGTCAATCTACGCGAAGCTTCCCGGCGCAAGTCTAAATTCCACAGCGAAGGGAAACCCTATGGAGAAATGGTATATATCAACGGACCGCTGGAAACCGTGGCACAAGAGTTGAACGGAAACCACCTCGGCATCGACATGCAAGACAAGCTCTATCAAAACATAGCTGCACTGGCTGGCAAGGATATTGATGCAGCCAAAGCATACGTACTTCAAATATCCGACGAAACACAAGAAGCAATAGACAAGTTGCCTTATAGTGCTTCTACCCGACAACTTTTGACTATCAATAACAAACTGATTACAAATGCCATGCTGTCTTCCGTTGCCAGCATCTTGACATCGGCTGCCCTACACGCCAATCTCATCAAACGGGAGGAAGCAAACAACTACTATCAGGAACTTGCCCGGAAAGTACCCGCCAACTACGTGTCCGACGAAGATATGAGTATATTGAATGTGCCGCAGGCAGTCTTGTCCAACCAGTATGTACAAATGGCTTCAAGGAATGTCGAACGGAGTGGAGAATTGGCCAAAGCCTGGGGAACCGACAAAGGTATCTTCTTCGATATAGCCCGTAATGTCACCCTCTACCGGGGTATCAAGAACTTCACCCCGCTCACCGACGAGCAAAAGGCCACCGTTGTCGCCATGCCCGCCGCATACCGTGAAATGCTGACTGCCGCCAATGACGAACTGCTGGCACAACTCGAAGCCAACAAGAAAAAGACGGGCTACACCATCAACCAAGTGGACGCCAACGTCAGCAACGAAGATTTGTTCACTTCCATCATCAGCAAATTCAAAGGAAAAGTATTGTTAGTAGATTTCTGGGCCACTTGGTGCGGTCCATGCCGTATGGCAAACAAGACGATGGCCCCCATGAAGGAGGAACTGAAAGACAAGGATATCCTATATCTGTACATCACCGGCGAAACCTCTCCCTTGAAGACCTGGGAGAATATGATTCCCGACATCCACGGCGAACATTTCCGTCTGACAGATGCCCAATGGAAATACCTATCGGATGCATTCAAGATAGAAGGGGTACCGACTTATCTGATTGTAGACCGCGAAGGAAACACCACGTTCAGACAAACCGGCTTTCCGGGAGTGGAGAAGATGAAGGAAGAGTTGCTGAAAGTGACTAAATGACAAACTGATAAAACAAAAAAACAGCAGGCTTATCACCTGCTGTTTTTTTGTTTTATCAGTATACCGCCATTACTTTTCAGCCCATTCCTTGGCTCCCTGCTCCTTCAGTTTAGCAGTAAATGCCCTTGCCTTCTCCATAGCAGCCGCTTCCTCTTCCGGACTTGCATACGCATGCTTGTAGCCTTTCACCACATTCCATTCACCACGGGTGAAATCAGGGAATGCCACAGCCGCACAACCGTTGTCCATGGAAAGTTCTCCCAATTCTGCAAGGCAGCACCACTCGGCAAGATCGTATACATCCATATCCAACGGAAGACCGTTCTGCAGGCAATATACCAGACGGCTGTCCATCACGAAGTCCATGCCACCATGACCTCCTACTTCCTTCGCCATCTCACCGTACTTCTTCAAAATGGGATGCTGGTATTTCTCCACGAGTGCCTCCATCTCCGTCTCCGGCAGGAAACCGTGTGAATTCAAATCATCCACTTTGGGCTGAACGCCCGATGCACTCAGCTGGTCAGCGTCAAGCGCATACCCTTCTACCGGATATTTGTTGGCGAATCCCTTGGTACCCGTAAGCTGATACAAACGGTTATAAGGCTGTGGTGTCATTACATTGTGCTGAATCTCAATCACCTTTCCATTGGCTGTACGAATCATGGTCGTGGTATGGTCACCGTTACGGAATTCCTTGCACTCCTCGCCGGTTCTTTTTTCTACCAGCTCCTTGCCCACTACAGACTTGGTATCCATGGCTACCAACGTTTCCATACGGTCACCACGGTGAATATCCAGTGCTTGCGCCACCGGGCCAAGGCCATGGGTGGCATACACGTCACCACGATGCTTCATGTTGTAGTCCAAACGCCAGCCCAGCTTGTCATTTTCTCCATTCTTCCAATAATGGTCCCAAAACGGGCTCAAATTATGTATATAAGCACCCTGCGCACGGATAACTTCACCGAACACGCCATGCTGCGCCATGTTCAGCGTATTCATCTCGAACCAGTCATAGCAGCAGTTCTCCAGAATGAAGCAATGCTTACGGGTAGATTCACTCAAGTTAATCAAATCCCAGCATTCCTGCAGATTCATAGCCGAAGGCACTTCTATCGCTACATTCTTTCCATTCTCCAACGCACACTTGGCAACGGGGAAGTGATGCAGCCAGTCTGCAGCAATATAAACCAAATCTATATCATCACGTTTGCAGAGTTCCTCGTATCCTTTGTCACCGGAATAGACGGCGGCTTTGGGCATGGATGCCTTCTTCAAGAGCTCCTGACATTTATCTGCACGGGCCTCTTCATAATCACAAAGAGCCACTACCTGCGTACCCGGAATATAAGTGAAACGCTCCACTGCTCCGGGGCCACGCATCCCCAAACCAACAAAACCCACACGGACTGCCTCCAACTTCGGAGTAGTCAGTCCCAATACACTCTTCTGTCCTGCCGGACGCTCGGGAGTTTTGACAACAATGGTACCATTCTGCCATTCCCATTGAGTTCCCTTCTCTGTGGTTTGCACAGTAGAAGTCTGGCTTGTGCATGCACCCAATACGAAGCACATTCCCAGCAACAACGATTTAACTGTTCCCATATTTCTGCTTTATTTAAGGTAAAAGAATTCATTGCAACAAAGACAGCGCAAACCGAATGCAGAATAAAATGAACCCGTTCATTTTTTATGCTGAGGTGCCGCCAGTCTTCGCTTCTTCTGCAAAGATAGACAATCTTAGCCAAAAGAAGATTATCAACAGCCATGTTCTTTTCAATCTGGCAAAAGAATATACACACAGCAGGAACATTTAGATTAATTAACTCACTGTTTGATGTTTATTTACGAAATATTCGTAGATTTGCATTGAATTCATTTAAATACTTTATCCATGGAAAAGTTAACGATACAAGAAGAAGAAGCAATGTTGTACATTTGGGAACTGGGCAGTTGCTTCGTAAAAGACATTGTTGCCAAATATCCCAAACCGGCGCCTCCCTACACAACTGTAGCATCTATTGTGAAAAACCTGGAGCGCAAGCAGTATATCCGTGCCGCACGTGTAGGCAACACTTACCAGTATACCCCGCTTATACGCGAAAGCGAATACAAACGTACCTTTATGAGCGGTTTTGTGCGCAACTACTTTGAAAATTCTTATAAGGAAATGGTTTCGTTCTTCGCCAAAGACCAGAAGATTTCGGCCAATGACCTGAAAGACATTATAGACATGATAGAGAAAGGAAAGGAGTAAACATGTTAGCCTATTTTCTGAAAGTGAATGTAGCGATAGTACTGTTTTACGCATTCTATCGGCTGTTCTTCTACAAAGACACGTTTTTCGGCTGGCGCAGAACCGCACTGCTCTGTTTCTTTGCCGTTTCTGCCGCCGTACCTCTGCTGAACATACAAACGTGGATTACGGAGCAGGAACCGATGGTGGCCATGGCAGACCTCTATGCTAGCGTTGTGCTACCGGAACTCACAATAGGCACCGAAGCGGCTCCTACCGACTGGAAAAGCATCCTTTCAGAATATGCCAATATCGCCTATTGGGGAATAGTGGCATTGCTGATGATACGCCTCATCATGCAACTGGCGGGCATCATCCACCTGGCATGCCGATGCCGCAAGGTACAAATAGGCAACACAAATATACATCTGCTTCCCAAAGCAGACGGGCCTTTCTCCTTTTTCCACTGGATTTTTATCCATCCGTCCTCGCATACGGAAGAAGAATTCAACGAAATATTGATTCATGAGCGGACACACGCCCGGCAATGGCACTCCATTGATGTCATCATCAGTGAACTGGTGTGCATTTTTTGCTGGTGCAATCCATTTGCCTGGCTCATGAAACGGGAAATCCGCACCAATCTGGAATATATGGCCGACGCCCGCGTATTGGAAAACGGCTATGACTCCAAAACCTACCAGTACCATCTGTTAGGATTGTCACATCAAAAGGCTGCAGCAACTATCTATAACAGTTTCAATGTTTTACCTTTAAAAAAACGCATCAAAATGATGAACAAAAAGAGAACAAAAGAAATAGGAAGGACCAAATATCTGATGTTCCTTCCTTTAGCGGCCTTACTTATGATTGTCAGCAATATCGAAGCAGTGGCACGTACCACAAAGAAGATTGCAGCGGAAGTCATAGAGGCTGTAGACGCCAAAACCGGACAAGCGGTACCGGAAGTTCAAGCCCCTCAAGTAGCTCCCCTACCGGAACAAGATACGAAAACAGTGACTTACAAAGGAAAGGTAGTGGATAAGGATACTCTCGACAATCCGATTTTTGAGGTAGTGGAACACATGCCCGAATTCCCCGACGGAGGCATGTCTGCACTAATGGAATACTTGAGCAAGAACATCAAATATCCGGAAGCAGCCATGAAGAAAGGTACGCAAGGACGGGCTACCGTGCAATTTGTAGTGGAGAAGGATGGCAGTATTACCAATGTAAAAATACTGCGCGGCATTGACCCGGAATTGAATAAAGAAGCCGTACGCGTAATCAGTGCCATGCCCAAATGGAAACCCGGCACACAAAAAGGAGAAGCCGTGCGGGTAAAATATACAGTTCCCGTGATGTTCCGTCTGACGGAAAACAATACACAGGTTAAGTATGCTCCCATTGAAAGCAAAATAGATGAAATGGTGGTAGTGGGTTATGCTCCCGAAGAGGCAACCTACCCGGAGGAAGTAACCGTTTTCGAAGTCGTAGAAAAAATGCCGGAATATCCCGGCGGCATGTCCGCAATGATGGAATTCATCGGCAAAAATATCAAATATCCGGTAGCCGCACAAAAAGCTAAGATTCAGGGAAGAGTGGTCATACAGTTTATAGTGGATAAAGAAGGGAACATCATCTGCCCCAGAGTAATCCGTGGTGCCGACCCACTGCTAGACGCTGAAGCAATCCGTCTGACTACTATCATGCCCAAGTGGAAGCCCGGCATGCAAAGAGGACAAGCTGTAAACGTAAAATATACAGTCCCCATCATGTTCCGTCTGCAAGAACCGGAGAAAAGCCCTGCTGTCCAGAATGCCACTGTTACTCCAACTAAATAAACTAATTTTCTCTCTAAACAAGTCTAAATGAAAAAGGAGCAGTTACCCGTCGCCGGGTAACTGCTCCTTTTTCATAAGGAAAATATCCATGTTTATTTATGCACTTCCACAATCCGTGTCGGCGCCATTTCCATATTTCTGCGGTCTACCTGACGGACTACGGCAGCAGCCAGTTGCAGGAAAGCGCGCCCGGTCACCGTATTCTCATCCAAAGCAACCGGAGTCCCCTTATCACCGCTCTCGCAGATACTCTGCACGATAGGAATTTGTCCCAGCAAGGGTACGTTCATTTTCTCAGCCAGTCTCTTTGCGCCTTCTTTTCCAAAGATATAATACTTGTTTTCCGGCAATTCGGCAGGCGTGAACCAAGCCATGTTCTCCACCAAACCGAGAATGGGCACATTCACCTTATCATTGGTAAACATATTGATGCCTTTGCGGGCATCTGCCAGCGCCACAGCCTGCGGCGTGCTGACAACGATAGCTCCTGTCAGTGCCAAAGTCTGCACCACTGTCAAGTGAATGTCGCTCGTTCCGGGAGGAAGGTCGATAAGGAAATAATCCAGTTCTCCCCAATCGGCATCACCAATCAGCTGCTTCAAGGCATTGCTTGCCATACCTCCCCGCCACAAAGTGGCCTGGTCGGGGTCTACAAAGAAACCGATGGAAAGCAACTTGATGCCATACTTCTCTATCGGAACAATCAAGTCACGTCCACCAATGTTCTCTGCCACCGGACGGGCATCTTCCACTTGGAACATCTTTGGAACAGAAGGCCCGAAGATATCAGCATCCAGCAGACCTACTTTATAACCCAACTTTGCCAAAGACACGGCAAGGTTGGCAGCAACCGTGGACTTGCCTACCCCACCTTTTCCGGAAGACACTCCGATAACATTCTTCACCTGGGGTAATAGTTTACCCACTTCCGGACGTGCCGCCTGACGGCTTTCAGTCGTAATCACAACCTCCACCTCGGGAGAGACATACGTATGTATAGCTGTCTCGGCAGCCTTCACCATTGACTTCATGAACGGATCAGTCGGTTTCTCGAATGTCAACGAGAAGCTGACCTTCATCCCGTCAATCCGCATGTTATCGGCCACCATCTCAGCCTCAACAAGATTCTTTCCGGTACCGGGATAACGCACTGTTGCCAATGCATCAAGGATTAATTTTGGATATAATGTCATTGTATTTACTATTTGACGATTTACTATTTACTATTTTTATGCGAATCAGTAGTAGTTTTAACCACTGATTCACATCATTTGCTGGTTTGCAATCCGCTACGCTTGCTACGGTTATAACTGCGGTACTCATCCAGCTCTATCTCCACATCCGGTTCCTGCAACTCGCCCTCTTGCGGAAGATGGAACTTGATGTACTTGATATTCAAACCACGATCCAGCCATTGTTGTTCATAATAGGTCTTGATGCTGAGTATCTCATCAGCCATGCCGGAGTGGTACAAGTCTTCCGTCATCACATCCACCGGCAGCCGGTTTCTTTCAATCATGTACCGGGTATAGGTAAACATGAAGTTGCTGTCCGTCTTCAGATGGACTATGCCGTCATTCTTCAGGAACTTGCGGTAGCGCTCCATGAAATAAGTGGAAGTAAGCCTTTTGGTCGCCTTCTTCATCTGCGGGTCCGAGAAAGTGAGCCAGATTTCGCTCACCTCATCCATAGCAAAAAAGCGGTCGATGATTTCGATATTCGTACGCAAGAAAGCAACGTTCTTCATGCCCGACTCCAGCGACTCGGTGGCTCCCGTCCACATGCGGGCACCCTTTATATCCACTCCGATGAAGTTCTTTTCGGGAAACATGCGTCCCAATCCGACAGTATATTCTCCCCTACCACAGCCCAGTTCCAGGACAATGGGATGGTCGTTCTTGAAAAACCGCCCGTGCCAGTTCCCTTTCATGTCAAACGGCACATTATCCACCGCGGAATACGGATACTCGAAAACATGCGGATAACTCGCCATATCGGCAAACTTCTCTAACTTGTTCTTTCCCATTTAAGAAGCATTGAAACATAAAACATATTATTTTAGGCACGGATTACACGGATTTTCACGGTCTCTCTTCAATCTATCCGTGCTTTCCGCGCAATCCGTGCCTAAAAGTATAAAAAACAAAGTCCCGGCAAGTCTTATACGATAGACATTGCCATCACCGTATTATTCAACAATCGTCACCCACCCGTGAGTATCCGGCTCGTCACCATACTGGATGGCACGCAGCTTGTTGTAGAGCTTCGTACATACCGGTCCGGGTTTTCCATCCTTGGAAATAACGTATGACTTGCCGTTCTCTACGTCGTCTATACGTTCGATGGGGCTGATAACGGCAGCCGTACCGCAGGCACCCGCTTCCTCGAAAGTCAGCAACTCTTCTTCGGGAACCGGACGGCGCTCCACCTTCATGCCCATATCCTCTGCCAGCTGCATCAGGCTCTTGTTGGTGATGGAGGGCAAGATGGAAGTAGACTTCGGAGTGATATACGTATTGTCCTTGATGCCGAAGAAGTTGGCAGCACCACATTCGTCCATGTATTTCTTTTCCTTGGCATCCAGATAGAACTCACAGGCATAACCCAAATCGTGCGCTTTCTTGTTGGCACGCAAGCTGGCTGCATAGTTACCACCTACTTTATAAATACCGGTACCCAATGGGGCAGCACGGTCGAATTCGCGGATAATGACATACGGATTGGTTGAGAATCCACCCTTAAAGTAAGGACCTACCGGGGTCACGAACACCACAAACAGATATTCGCTGGCAGGATGTACGCCTACTTGTGCACCGGTACCCACCAGCAACGGACGGATATACAGAGAAGCACCCGATTCATAAGGCGGAATGAAACGCTCGTTCAGCTTCACCACCTTCAGAATAGCTTCTTTGAAACGCTCCGTAGAAAGTTCCGGCATCAAGATGCCACGGCAAGTGGATTGCAGGCGGGCTGCATTCTCCTCCAAACGGAAGATACGCACTTTACCGTCTTTGCCACGAAAAGCCTTCAAACCCTCAAACGCTTCCTGACCGTAGTGCAAACAAGTGGCAGCCATGTGCATAGGAATGGTTTCCTCACTGCAAACTTCCAGTTCGCCCCATTGTTCGTTACGATAGTAAATTCTCACATTGTAATCTGTCTTCATATATCCGAACGGCAGATTAGCCCAATCAAGTTCTTTCATATCTCAAAGTATTAGTTACTTCTATTACGTAC
>ENA-OROL01001136-OROL01001136.1-human-gut-metagenome-genome-assembly--contig:-NODE-1136-length-23051-cov-19.627457_pt1 | contig 23051 bp, 18 predicted proteins | sample MGYA00242128_ERZ509048 | MGnify/ENA primary metagenome ERZ509048 (study PRJEB26280, sample SAMEA2338750) | human gut metagenome | biome: human gut; feature: human-associated habitat; material: faeces...
GCAAATTTATGAAACGCTTGCCGCCATCAACGAACTGAAAGCCACTGCTGGTGAAAATTTCAGCATCAAGCAGATGGAAAAGACACGCAAAACGCTGGAAATCAAGCTGGAAAAGCTACGCTCCGATGCGAGAAAGGATGATGTTATCACCTTTGAGCAGTTGGGCGTGGATAGGCTTTTTGTGGATGAGAGCCATTTTTACAAGAACCGTGCGAAACGTTGTGCATAAGCCCTTGTTGACAGCAAGGACGAAAAGCACCATGTGATTGCACTTAGCAATAAGAAAATATCACAGAGAACTTTAATCTCAAAATCAGGGGTGAAATTCCTCTGCCGTACAGAACCAATGTCGAGGAACAAAGTTCCAGAGAATAGGTCAAAATTCAAGACAGTACGAGAGCTAATACTCCACTGTGCGTTGCCACCTGTAAGTGTGCATTGTACAGAGCGTGGTGAAGGCGTAACCTGAAAACCTAAACCTCTGCAAAGAGGCATGGACAATAATGGTGCGGGCTTCCGAAACCTATGGCTATCCGTCAGGGAAAGCTATGCAGCATCGTAAGAGCGAACGACATCCGAAAGGGTGACCCTTGGAAAAAGTGTGTGTGGCTGGTTTTTCTGCACACGCCCTGTGGGATGAAATCCCCATCAGGAATCATGCAGCAACTGTGGTTCAAAGCATGGTTAGATTTTCCCGGTGTAAGGTAGCGGCCTAAGGGTTTCAGAACAAGGATAGAGATTAAGGAACGTTTGAGAGCCTGTTGTTGGAGCGTTACAGTGCAGTGAAAGCAACAGGAAGTCAGCCGTATCATAGTAGTCTGGACTGGGTAATGCCAGTCAAACGGAATTGAAATATTCCATGGCGAAGGATACGAGTCAAATCGATTTGTAAATTTCACAAAACGAAAATCCTATAACTCCCTGAAAGATGGGTGACGAACTGCGAGGTGAAAACCTTGTGCATTTGAACGTCAGATTTTCAACGGAAACGGAACTTAAAAAGATTCAGGATTTTCTCTATGAGAAGTCCGGTCAAGGAGTATCGTTCACCGGTCTGGTGGAAGCGATGGTAAATGAAGTGACCATTGTAACCGCCGTCCACAATATCAAGTCCAACAAAGGCAGCAAAACTGCTGGCGTGGATAAGATAAAAATGGACAAATACCTTCAAATGCCAAAAGATGAGCTTATTTTATTGATTCAATCGTGTTTTCGCAACTACCGACCCAAGCCAGCCCGCCGTGAATATATCGAAAAGAGTAACGGAAAGAAAAGACCGCTGGGTATCCCCACTGTATTGGACAGGATCATACAGGAGTGCGTGCGTATCATTATCGAGCCGATCTGTGAAGCGAGATTTTATCCGCAAAGCTACGGCTTTCGCCCCTATCGGGCACAGAAACATGCAATCCGGGGTATCATCAATGTCATAAATGCTGGATGCAAATCGCCTGACCAACCCGTGTGGGCAATTGAGGGCGACATCAAGGGATGTTTCGACAATATCAATCACCGCCTGCTGCTCCAAAAGCTCTGGAAAATCGGTATCCATGACAAGCGTGTGCTGAAAATCATCAGTCAGATGCTGAAAGCTGGATATATGGAAAATGACCTATTTCATGCAACAGAGCTTGGTACACCGCAGGGTGGAATCCTTTCACCGCTTTTATCCAATGTCTATCTGAATGATTTTGATTGGTATGTTGGTCGTATGTATATGGAACCGCACAGACAGTGCAAGCACAAAGGCAACGATACGAGGCGACTAAAATGGGCTGGCGTAACACCAAAGTACAATTATCGCTACGCCGATGATTGGGTGATTCTGACGTCAACGGAGAAGGAAGCACTCCGCTTGAAACGTGTTTTGACAAAATATTTTCGGAGCAGAATGAAACTCGAATTGTCGCAGGAAAAGACCTATGTAACAGACCTGCGGACAAACGGTATACACTTTCTTGGCTTTGTGGTAAAGGCCGAACGAAAACGGAAAACTCCTGACCCGGCAACATGGACAAAACATCTGGTTGGAAAGCCGCTGCCGGATATGGAACGGTTAGGAAAGAAGATTAAGAAACTGCTCGAAGAAGTGCACCGCATAGAACTTTGTCAAAAAGTCAATGTGCAGGCTGCGCAAATTCAGTACGTCAACTCTGTCATTATGGGTATGGCACAGTACTTGCAGACATCCATCTGCTCTCGTGCCTTCCATGCGATAGACCGCAGAGTAAACAACGCTGCACTGGCTGTATGGAAAAAGCTGTACCCCAAACGGTACAACTCCATGCAGGTGTCGCTGAAGGTGCTTTGCAATCTTCCTGACCGACACAAGGGCTACGACAGTAAGACATTTGCGGTATGGGTCGAAGGAAAATGGTTTGGTATAACTTATGCGTTCATCACGCATAGTCACTATGAACCCAAGCCATTTGACCAGAAAATGACACCGTATACAGTGGAAGGGCGCAGACGGTATGTGAGCTATCGTGCTAAGCACAAGTCACTGCCATGTGACCGTCCATCCGTTAATTCCCCGAACGATATTGCAATGTCAGCATACGCAAAGGGAAGGATGAATTTTGAGTATTATATGAACCGGGAGTATGCTTACAGCAGGGACAAAGGAAAATGTAAATGCTGTGGAAATGCCTTCTCACCCATGCTTCAAAAGCATTGTCACCACGTTAAAAACAAGCTTCCACTTGATAGAATCAATAAAGTACCGAATCTGGTTTGGCTGTGTGAACCGTGCCACCGCATGGTTCACAACAGTCCAATACCGCCTGAGCTTGATGCAAAGACGGTAGGCAAAATCATGAAATACCGCGAAAAGCTCAAACTGTGAAATTTACAACCACTCTGTGTCCGTGAGAACACAACAGTGTTAAAATCTGAAGGAAGAAAGTAAATCGATTTGATGGTACGCCGGGTGCGCTGAAAGGTGCACGCCCGGCGTGAGGTGGGGGAAAACTTGGAGATTACTTCAAAAAGTTACCTATCACAACAAAGCAGACTACTCTGCGGACTGCTTCGCAGCCGCAGAGGTGCTGCACATTCTTTTTGACCACAAAAATGCGGAATGTCGCTGGATTATCCACCAGCGAAGCCCAGAAATCCAGCGATATGTTCGGCAAGTGCCGCTATCTGGACGAGATCACCGGCGGGCATGGCGTGGTGTTCGCTACCGGCACCCCGGTGAGCAACTCCATGACCGAGTTGTACACGGTCATGCGGTACTTGCAATACAGCACCTTGCAGCAGAAAAAGCTGACCCACTTCGACTGCTGGGCATCTACCTTTGGAGAGACCACCACTGCAATCGAGCTGGCGCCGGAAGGTACAGGCTATCGGGCGAGAACGAGATTTGCCAAGTTCTTCAACCTCCCGGAACTGATGTCCATGTTCAAGGAGGTTGCGGACATTAAAACATCTGACCAGCTTCATCTGCCTGTGCCCGAAGCAAAGTTTGAAACCGTGGTGGCAAAACCCTCGGAGATTCAAAAGGAAATGGTGCAGGAACTGAGCAAACGTGCTGCAGAAATCCACTCCGGTGCAGTAGATGCCTCCGTGGACAATATGCTCTGCGTCACAAACGACGGCAGAAAAATCGGCTTGGACGTTCGCCTGATGAACCCCATGCTACCGGATGACTCCAACAGCAAGCTGAACGTCTGTGTGCAGAACGTGTTGAAAATCTGGGAGGAGGGCAAAGATCAGAAGCTGACACAGCTTTTGTTCTGCGACCTCTCGACACCAAAGAACGATGGCAATTTCAACGTCTACGATGACATTCGCAAAAAGCTGATTGCTGCCGGAGTGCCGGAAAACGAGATCGAGTTCATCCACAACGCCGACACCGAAGCAAAAAAGGCGGCATTGTTCTCCAAAGTGCGCTCCGGCGATGTGCGAGTTTTGCTCGGAAGTACGGCGAAAATGGGGGCGGGTACCAATGTGCAGTCCCGGCTTGTGGCGGTGCATCATCTGGACGTTGGTTGGAAGCCCAGCGACATGACCCAGCGCAATGGTCGCATCATCCGGCAGGGCAATATGAATAAGGAAGTCAAGGTGTTCAACTACGTCACGGAAGGGACATTTGACTCGTACTTGTATCAGACCTTGGAGAATAAACAGCGATTTATCTCGCAGATCATGACCAGCAAATCCCCGGTGCGCTCCTGCGAGGATGTGGACGAGCAGGCACTTTCGTATGCGGAGATCAAGGCACTGTGCGCTGGAAATCCGCTCATCAAGGAGAAGATGGATTTGGATGTGCAGGTCGCCAAGCTGAAGGTGCTGAAAGCCGACCACCAGAGTCAGAAATTCCGCCTGCAAGACAAGCTGCTGACCAAATTCCCGGCTGACATTCGGGAAACGAACGCCTATATTGCTGGGGTGAAAGCGGACGCACAGCTTGCCGCTGCCCACCCGCAGGTGCAAGAGGGTTTCTGCGGCATGACCATCAAGGGCGTGACCTACGATGAGAAAAAGACCGCCGGTGAGCGTCTGGTGCTTGCCTGCTCCGAACTGCCCAACGCCGAAGAAAAAGTCATCGGCAGCTACCGGGGCTTTGAGTTGTCTCTGCGGTTCGATACCTTCCGCAGCGAATATCAGGCGATTCTGAAGGGTCAGCGGAGGTACCCGGTAGCACTGGGCACCGACCCGCTGGGCAACATTATCCGTCTGGATAATTCGCTGAACAACTTCCCGGAGCGCATTAACTCTGCTGAGAATGAACTAGCCACTCTGCATCAGCAGCAGGCAGCAGCGCAAATCGAGGTTGAGAAACCATTCCCACAGGAGGAAGAATTGGCAGAGAAGTCAGCCCGCCTTGCCGAATTAAACGCCCAGTTGGATGTGGACGAAAAGAGCCACGACCCGGAACAGGATGAGGAAGAACAGGAGGACACACCTCGCCGCCCCTCGGTGCTGGCGGCACTGGAAGAAAAGTCGGATAAGCCGGAGCCGGTGAAGCCTTTTCGCAGTTATTACGACAAGGATGGTGATGCCCGGTGAGGGAAAAGCGCGACGAGATCATCATCCTGAGAACCACAAAAGCGGAGAAGAACCGCATCTATGAGAAAATGCTGGGCATGGGTATCCGCAGCCTGAGTGCCTATATCCGCAAAATGGCACTGGATGGTTACTGCCTGAACCTCGACCTGCCGCAACTGCGGCGCATGGCGTATCTTTTGCAGATGTGCAGCAACAATCTGAACCAGTACGCCAAACGTGCCAATGAGAGCGGCAAAATCTACGCCACCGACATGGAGGACCTGCGGCAGCGGCTGGATGAGCTGATCGACATTGGCAGACAGATCCTTTCCAAATTGGCAGAACTCTAAAATTTTACCCCGCAGTTGGAGGGCTGTGGGGCTACATAAGGGTTGACATCCTTGCAAAGCAATCGTTGATACCTTTATAATCGGGGTGAAAGAAAGGTAGGTGCTAGATATGAGGTTCGTTTTTAAGATGATCGTTTTCCCGTTTTGGTTGATTACTGCTTTCCTTGCGCTGATGCTGAAATGGACGCTGAACCTGTCGGCGTTTGTGCTGGCACTGCCCATGCTGTATATTTTCGGCTGCGGACTTTATACTCTTTATTGTAGGGAATGGACACAGTTCCTGATCCTTTTTGTGGCAGAGTTCGGGTGCTTTTTGCTCATCGTGGCAGGAACGGCGCTTGTGGAAGCCGTCGAGCGATTCAGCGAATGGCTTACGGAACTGTAATGGAGGAAACGATGGATAAAGATAAAATGCTGGATTATTTCAATGACCGTGAGGCAACGCTTTTTCGGGATGAATTGGGAAGCGATGCACGGTATCATGAGCTCCTGCGGAAAAAACTGGCAACGGAAGACGCACACCGGAAAATGGTGGGCGAAGCAGCATGGAAGCAGTATCTTCAGCTGGATGAGCTCTGCAATGAGCTGGAAAGCGTACGATATCAGGCAATGTATCTGGCCGGTGCCGCTGATTTTGAAAAGTTGTTCCGTCAATCCTGATGGATGATATGCCGCCTTCGGGCGGCATTTTTGTTGCAAAGGGGGTGATGATGCTGGCGGCAACACGGCTGATTGCATTGCACAAAAACAAGGGCATGACCGTTGCGGCCTGCCTGAAAAATCGCACGGACTATATCGAAAACCCGGACAAGACCGAGAAGGGACAGTATGTCAGCAGCTATGCCTGCAGCACCCTGACGGCAGATGAAGAGTTTATGCTCACCAAGCGGCAGTACGACCTTGCCACCGGACGCAGACAAAAAAGCGATGTCATTGCTTATCAGATACGGCAGTCCTTTCGTCCGGGGGAAATCACTGCAGAGGAGGCTAACAAGGTGGGCTACGAACTGGCCATGCGTTTTACCAAGGGCAAGCACGCCTTTGTAGTGGCAACGCACACGGACCGGCAGCACATCCACAACCATGTGATCTTCAACTCTACGGCACTGGATGGCACCAAAAAGTTCCGGGATTTTTTCTTTTCAGCGTTGGCAGTGCAGCGGTTGAGTGACCTGATTTGCTTAGAGCACCAGTTGTCCGTCATTGAAAAGAAGCCCTACCGGGAGCGGCAGAAGCGTGTTCTCTATCCTCCAAAGGAGAGCAACAGGGACTGCCTATGCGGAATCATCGACACAATCCTTGCAGAAACCCCGGGGAGTTACGAAGCGTTTCTGCAAAAGCTGGAGCAGCAGGGTTATGAGGTGAAGCGTGGCAAGTACACGGCGGTGAAGGGCAAGGGACAGAAACGCTTTATTCGGTTCCGAACTCTGGGCACCGGCTATGGCGAGGACGAGATCAAGGCGGTGCTGGAGGGAAAGGCGAAGCACCAACCGTATCAGAAAAAGCCGCCCAAAGAACAGCCCTTCCAGTTGCTTGTGGATATTCAAGGGAAAATGGCAGAGGGCAAAAGTGTCGGCTACAAAAGGTGGGCGACCAAGTTCAACCTGAAGGAGATGTCCAAGACGCTGCTATTTTTACAGGAGCAGAAGATCAGCAGTGCCGAGGAACTGCGGGAACGTGCAGCGGAGGCAACGGAACGCTATCATGCCATGGGCGATTCCATCAAGGCGGCAGAAACGAGGTTGGCCGAAATCGCCGTCCTGAAAACCCACATTATCAACTATGCCAAGACTCGCCCGGTCTATGATGCCTACCGCAAGTCGGGGTACAGTAAAAAGTTTTTGGAAGCTCACCGGGAGGAAATCACCCTGCACAAGGCGGCGAAGGCTGCCTTTGACGAGGCAGGATTGCAAAAGCTGCCGAAGGTCAAGGAGTTGGATGCGGAGTTTGCAGAACTGCTGACCAAGAAGAAAGCATCTTACCCGGACTACCGCAAGGCACGGAACGAGATGCAAGAACTGGTTCGTGCGCAGAAAAACGTAGAACGCTTTTTTGCAGACGAAAAGGACACCACCGAGAAAACCCAGACTCGATAAACGAATACCGCCGAGGAGCTTTCCTACTTGGGAAGCGTCCTCGACGGCTTTTTTAGTTTATATAGCAGCGGTCCTGTTTTATAAGCCAATCTTCACACAGCCGCTGGGCTTCGTCCTTTGTGCAGCAGGTGCAGTTGAAAAGTTTGCCACGGATGGAACAGTAAGTGTAGTGTACCTTCGGGACTCCATTGGCATCTCGAAAATCAACGCAGCGTTCCTCACCGGGCAGCAGATAGATCGTATCCATGTTCAGCAGCTCCTTTTACCTTCGTTCATGTGCCAAGGGGCACAACGTTTGCTATTGTACCATGTACCGTCCCAAAAGACCATTGCTTTTTTGACCAAAGATACGCACAAAAATTTTTCGTCCCAAAAGTATCCAGATGGCGTTGAGTAAACGCTATTGGATTGTGTATAACAAAAATTGCGACAGGTATGCTATTTGTGTGTAACAAACACAATTAGAATGTGAGGTCGCTATGAATACGCTTTTGGGTCAACGAATACGAGAACAGCGCAAGGAAAAAGGCTGGACGATTGAACAGTTTGCAGAACGGGTCGATTTGTCGGCAAATTATGTTGGAGATTTAGAGCGCGGAGTAAAAATCCCCAAACTGGAAACCTTTATCCGAATCGTAGAGGTGTTGGACGTATCTGCTGATGTGCTGATCCGGGATTCCGTTCCATCCGCATCCCATGTGGCAGATGACGAACTGAGCAGAAAGCTGAGCCAGCTCACACCGGGGCAGAAGAAAGCTGCCATTGACATTCTGAATGCATACACCGACAACATTCCCTATATTACAAAATAACACCTATGTCAAAGAACGCCAGCAAACGTGCTGACGCTCTTTCTTTTTGCCCACAAATAGTCTATAATCAACACTATAAGCGTGCATATAACGCTAACAGTGAGTGTTTGAGGTGAACGACATGACAATCCTACCCAATATCGAAGAAGCAATGGAAGATGCCCGGAATGGAAAGCTGAGTCCGTATTGGCAGAACGACCTATACCGTGAATGTCACCGTCAGAAGTTATCGGACGAAGAACAGCAGGCTCTTTCGGAACTGGAGTGCATTTTGTCCGAAACTCCACAATGGAGCAGCGAAGAAGAATTGCATCATGACATGGCGAACATCGGCGGCAGAGTCTGGTACTGCCACTACTGGGAGGAACACTACTCCATGGTGCAGTTGACGGAAGATCGCAACGGCAGATTTAATACTGCCTACGTTCTGGACAGAAACACTTCCCCGGAAATGCGCCGGGAGGCTGCACTGCTGGCGCAGAAAGAACTTGCGGACTGTATGCAGGAATGGGGCGTTTTGCTTCTGGATGCGCCTGTCCCGGAACAGATGAAGTATGCTTCTCTGGCAGAAGCTGCATCGCACCTTATGCAAGTTCTCAATGACCCTGAACGTATCATCGGATAAAAAGCGTCCCGCCGGGACGCGCAGCCTGCATTGAAAAATGCAGAACAAAGGGGTTTGGGGCACTTCCCAGCAAGCAATGTTTTTGTATAGACGAAAACATTGCTTGCTGGCACTGCGTACCGTAAAACTCCCGTTTCAATCTTCACGAGTGATTTCTCCGACATCAGATTCCATCGGTGCCGCACTTTGGTTTTCTGCTCTTTTCCTATACTGCGCTGGACTGATGCCATACTCCTTTTTGAACACCCGGCTAAAGTAAAGCTGGTTATCGTACCCAACGATCTCAGCGATTTCACCGACACTGTAATCGGTATTTTCCAACAAGCTCTGTGCGTTGACCATCCGCAAGGAGAGAAGGTACTGCGCCGGACTTATCTTCATGTGCTGTTTGAAATTACGAATGAACCAGTTCGTACTGATATGTAGCGATTCGGCATACTGCGCTACGCTGATCTTCGTATTGTAGTTTTCGTTAAAATAAGAAACCGCCATCTCAATTTCTTCGGGGATCGTCACGGTATAGTTTTCACCGTTCTGCTGCTGGCGGCTGACAAGCAACAGAATATTGTTGAACAACGAAGCGATGTAATCTTCATACCCGTATTCGCATTGCTGAAGTTCCCGAATAATTTTTCGGAACGACATCTTATACTCCGGTAGGGTTCCACTGTAAAAGACGTGCCGATTCAAAGAGATGCCATGGTACTCCAGAATGTTCTTAACGTCATAGCCAGTAAAATGAATCCAGAACACCTCCGGGTGATCTTCAACATAGTAAACGTACTTTTGAACCTCTTTGGGCTTGTAAAGAACCATGTGGCCGGAGTCAACGATTTCCTCGATTCCATTAAACCAGAAATGCGCCTTGCCCGATGCCACATATAAGATCTGATAGTCTCTGCGGCCCTTCTTCCAGTATGTCGGCAGCATAGGACGCTTTTTCAGACGGTAGGTGCCGCAGCTTCCTACCACCAACGGTTTTGTGTAATCCTTGAAATCAAGATGAGAGTTATTTAAGTAGCCAGAGTTGAAATACATCTCAATACCATCTTCTTTCTTAAAGACTTCGCCGGAATCGGAGTGCGTTCTGTTTGATTTCCACAAACTGTGTGATTTTGTGCATACTTTGTTCCATTTTTTCAATATGATTTTGTCAATATAAATTTTATAATACTTTCAGACAAAACGCAAGAGAATTTGACATCTTGCTGAAAAAGCGTAAGCCTTATAAAATCGAAGCAAATGAGGAGAATCGGAAAATGACGGAAAAACGCTATTTGAAATGGTACAACAAAGTTGGCTATGGTTCGGGTGATATTGCAGGCAACGTAGTATACGCATTCCTGTCATCCTTTGTAATGATCTATCTGACCAACACGGTTGGTTTGAACCCCGGTATTGTCGGCACTCTGATTGCAATTTCCAAACTGCTGGACGGTGTGACGGACATTTTCTTTGGCTCTTTGATCGACAAAACGCATTCTAAGATGGGCAAAGCCCGTCCTTGGATGCTGTACGGCTACATTGGCTGTGCCATTACGCTGGTGGCAATTTTCGCCATCCCGACCAATCTGGGACAGTTTGCACAGTACGCATGGTTCCTGATCGCATATACTCTGCTGAACGCTGTATTCTACACTGCCAACAACATTGCTTACTCTGCACTGACTGCTCTCGTCACGAAGAACAGTGCCGAACAGGTCGAGATGGGTTCTTGGCGTTTCATGTTCGCCTTTGCCACCAGCCTGCTCATCCAGTCCATCACGCTGGGTGCTGTTACGGCATTGGGCGGTGGTGCTGCCGGTTGGCGCACTGTTGCAATCATCTACGCCATCATCGGTCTGCTTGTCAACACCCTCTCCGTTTTCTCCGTGAAGGAACTGCCGGAAGGCGAATTGGTGGATACCACCGACAAAAAGGAAATCGAGCAGGACGAAAAGTACAATCTGGTTCAGGCTGCAAAGCTGCTTGCTGGTAACAAATATTATATGATGATTTGCGTCACCTACATTTTGCAGCAGATCTACGGTGCCATGATCAGCATGGGCACCTACTATGCAACCTACATCCTTGGCAACCAGAATCTGTTCGGTGTATTCTCTTGGGCAGTCAATATTCCTCTGATCATCGCTCTGGTATTCACCCCGACGCTGGTTGCCAAATGGAGCGGAATGTACAAGCTGAACGTCATGAGCTATACTCTGGCAACGATTTCTCGTGCACTGGTTGCTGTAGCTGGTTACATGGGCAGCGGCAATGTGACCTTGATGCTGCTCTTTACTGCAATCGCAGCTCTTGGTCAGGGTCCTTGGCAGGGCGATATGAACGCTGTGATCGCAGCCTGCTCCGAGTACACTTGGCTGACGAAGCATAAGCGCGTGGATGGCACGATGTACTCCTGCACTTCTCTCGGTGTGAAGCTGGGCGGCGGTCTGGGTACTGCCATCACCGGCTGGCTGCTGGCAGCAAGCCATTTTGACAGCGCTCTGACCGTTCAGCCGGATTCCTGCATCAATATGCTGAAGATCATGTATCTGGTGATTCCGTTTGCTCTGGATGCCATCATCACCTTCCTTCTCTCTCGTATGAAGGTCGAAGAAGCAAATGAAAAGCTGCGTGCAGCAGTCTGATAACAAGCCATTATCATTTCTCCTTCATCTGCTGTTCCCCGGAGGAATCCAGCGATTCCTCCGGGGAGGCTGGAGAAATATTATAAAATTATAAAAGGTAAATGAGGAAATACTATGGCTGCATTTGATTTTGCAAAAGTAAAAGACCCCACCTTTTTCAAGGAAAACGTGCTGAATGCTCATGCAAGTTTCCGTACTTACGCTTCCCGCGAAGAATATCGGACAGGCTCCTCTTCTTTGGCGCTGAAGCTGGACGGTATCTGGAAATTCGCCTACGCAAAGAACTACACCAGTGCCATCCCCGGCTTTGAAAAGACAGATTACGATTGCAGCGGCTGGGATGACATTCATGTTCCGGCACACATCCAGATGGAGGGCTACGACATTCCCCAGTACGCGAATGTTCAGTATCCGTGGGATGGCCGTGAAGAAGTACAGCCGGGTGAGATCCCGCAGCGGTTCAATCCGGTGGCAAGCTATGTAAAATACTTCGAGCTGCCGGAATCCATGCAGGGCAAGCCCGTCCACATCGAGTTCGAGGGTGTGGAAAGCGGCATGGCTCTTTGGCTGAACGGGTCTTATGTGGGTTACACCGAGGACAGCTTCTCCGCACACGCATTCGATCTGACTCCCTATCTCCAGCCGGGCGTGAACAAACTTGCTGTGCAGGTGTTCAAGTGGACTTCCTCCAGCTGGTGCGAAGATCAGGACTTCTTCCGCTTCTCCGGCATCTTCCGCAGCGTGTGGCTGTACGCCATCCCCACCGTGCATCTGGAAGATATATCCGTCAAAACGCTGTTTGCCGGGGATGATTTTACTCATTCCACGCTGGAAGTTGCATTGCAGGTGGAGGGTAAGGGCGCAGCCCGTCTGACCCTGCGCCGCAGTGAACTGGAAGTGTTCTCCGAAAAAATCGCACTGAACGGCGGCTCTGTTCTGTTCAGCCATGCGGTGGAGAACCCCTACCTGTGGAGTGCAGAGGACCCGGCTCTGTATGAACTGGAAATCGAGCTGCTGGACGATGCAGGCCATCTGGTAGAGGTGACTGGGCAGAAAGTCGGTTTCCGCCAGTTCGAGTTGAAGAACAATCGGATGCTGCTCAACGGCAAGCGCATCGTGTTCAAGGGTGCCAACCGTCATGAGTTCAGCTCCATTACGGGTCGTGCTGTGGGCGTACACACCCATGAGGAACTGCTTCGGGATATCATCACCATGAAGCAGAACAACATCAATGCCATCCGTACCAGCCATTACCAGAATCAGGATGCACTGTACGACCTGTGCGACGAGTATGGTCTGTATCTGATCGCAGAGAACAATCTGGAATCCCATGGCACATGGGACATCCATCAGGCGGGCATTCGCGGCATCGAGGGCGTTTTGCCCAATGATAAGCCGGAGTGGAAAGCTGTCTTGTTTGACCGCATGAATTCCACTTACCAGCGTGACAAAAATCATCCTGCTGTTCTGATCTGGTCTCTGGGCAACGAATCGTTTGGCGGTGAGACCCTGCTCCAGATGGCAGAGATGGTCCGCCGCTTTGATGACACCCGTCTGGTGCATTACGAAGGTGTGGTCAATGATCCCCGCTTCCTCGAAACCACCGATATCGAGAGCCATATGTACAGCACGGTCAAGGACATTAAAGAGTATCTGGCACAGGGCGATAAGCGGCCTTATATCGAGTGCGAATATTCTCATGCTATGGGCAACTCCAACGGTGCTTTGCACAAGTACACGGAACTTGCCGACCAGAAGGACTGCGGCTATCAGGGCGGCTTTATCTGGGATTACATCGACCAGTCCATCTGGAAAAAAGACCGCTACGGCAAGTGGTTCCAAGCCTACGGCGGCGACTTCGGTGAGCGTCCTACCGACTATAATTTCAGCGGAAACGGCATTGCCTACGGTGGTGACCGTGCTCCTTCTCCCAAGATGCAGGAGGTCAAGTTCTGCTATCAGAACATCGCCGTTTCCATCGGCAACTCCGGCTTCGAAGTCTGGAATAAGAACCTGTTCACCTCTACGGATGCCTTCGACTGCGTTGCACTGCTGCATCGCGATGGAAAGCTGTATCAGCAGCAGGAACTGACCAATATTGATGTTGCTCCCGAAGAGCGTTCCAGCTTCCCGCTGCCGTTTATGGTTCCTGCGCTCCCCGGTGAATATGCAGTGACCATCAGCTTCCGTTTGAAGGAGGACACCAGCTGGGCAAAGAAAGGTCATGAAGTCGCCTTTGGACAGGGTGTGATCGCTGTGGTTCGTTCCATTCCCAGCAAGAAGGTCACGCCGTTTACCGTTACGCACGGTACACACAACATCGGTGTCCGGGGTGAGAATTTCGATGTTTTGTTCTCCGATCTGAACGGCGGTCTGACTTCCTACCGCTATGCCGGCAAGGAGATGATTCAGGAGATCCCCCGTCCCAACTTCTGGCGCGCTCCCACCGACAACGACTGCGGCAACAACATGGGCGGCGTTCGCGGTCAGTGGAAGCTGGCAAGCCTGTACGCTACCGCCAAGGGCATCGGCAAGGAAATTCCGTCTGTTCATGGCGGCACCATCCTCCAGAACCCCACCTGCGAGGTGGAAGCCGACAGCGTGGTCGTGACCTATCTCTATAACCTCCAGACCAGCCCCGCAGCAGAGTGCAGCCTGCAGTACCGTGTGTTCGGTGATGGCCGCATCCAGACCACCCTGCACTATGACCCGGTGGAAGGACTTGCAGCAATGCCGGAGTTCGGCGTACTGTTCAAGATCGACGCTGACTACGACACGGTGGAGTGGTACGGAAACGGCCCTGCGGAGACCTACTGGGATCGTCAGCATGGTGCCAAGCTGGGCATTTACCAGAACAAGGTCGCAGACAACATGGCACAGTACCTTGTGCCGCAGGAGTGCGGTGCAAAGACCGCTGTGCGCTGGGCAAAGGTAGTGGACCGCAAGGGTCGCGGGCTGCTGTTTACCGCAGATGCCGCAAAGCCCATGTTCTTCTCTGCGCTGCCCTACACTCCCCATGAAATGGAGAGTGCCAAGCATCCCTACGAGCTGCCCCCGGTCCATTACACGGTCATCCGTGCTATGGGCGAGCAGATGGGCGTCGGCGGTGATGACAGCTGGGGTGCCAATGTCCACCCGGAGTATATTCCTGATGTGACCAAGCCTGTGGAGTTCACCTTTACGTTCCGTGGCATCTGATGATTGCCCGCAAAAAAAGCGCAACGGTTGATATGAATACTGCCGCATTGCAGTATTTCTCTCAGATTACTCGTGATCTTTCCCCAGAACAATTTCATCGACTGCTAAACATCATAAAAGAGATCGTAGCCGTGATGAGATGACCCTCGTTATTAAGACACCTTCGCGTTGAGATAAGGACATCCCTGCATGAGATTCCTATCAAAAGCGAGGGTGTCTTTTTTTGGTATCACAAAATCTCAATTCCTGACGCCACTATTTATAAGTAGTGCTTTGCTCTATATAAGCAGCGTTGCTATGTCAAAATAACCGTATTCCGCTTTTGTTTGGAGCATTTCTTTGAATGGTTCTCCAAACTTTCTTTAACGTATTGAAGTATACAAAAATAAAAAAATCCAACGATTTCTAACGTGAAATCGTTGGATTTATGGTCCGAGTGGCGAGAATCGAACTCACGGCCTCTTGAACCCCATTCAAGTGCGCTACCAAAACTGCGCTACACCCGGATATCGCGTCCGCCTCCCTACCGAAGCGTGGCGACAGGAGATATTATACGCGAAACAAGGGTGTTTGTCAACAGTTTTTTGAAAATTTTGCAGATTTTTGCAAAACGAGCGGATGTGCGTTATTTCTTTTTCGTCTTCTTGGCGGGAGCATTTACGGCGGCCTCGGCTTCCTGCGCACGGAGGAGCTTATCCTTTTCCAAAAGCGGCTTCAGGTACTGGCCGGTGAAGCTGCCCTCCACTTCAGCCACCTGCTCCGGGGTGCCCTCGGCGACGATGAGGCCGCCCGCGCTGCCGCCTTCGGGGCCGAGGTCGATGATGTGGTCGGCACACTTGATGAGGTCGAGGTTGTGCTCGATGACAATGACGGTGTTGCCCGCATCCACCAGCTTCTGCAGCACTTCGATCAGGCGGTGGACATCCGCGATGTGCAGACCGGTGGTCGGCTCGTCGAGGATGTAGACCGTCTTGCCGGTGCCGCGGCGGGCCAGCTCATTGGCCAGTTTGACGCGCTGGGCCTCGCCGCCGGAAAGGGTGGTCGCACTCTGGCCCAGCGTCACATAACCCAACCCCACGTCCAGCAGGGTCTGCAATTTGCGGGCGATCTTGGGCTGGTTGGCAAAGAAGACCACCGCCTCCTCCACGGTCATGTTCAGAACGTCGGAGATGGTCTTTTCCTTATACTTCACTTCCAGCGTCTCGCGGTTGTAGCGGGCACCCTTGCAGACTTCGCAGGGGACGTAGACGTCCGGAAGGAAGTGCATTTCGATCTGCAGGATGCCGTTGCCCTCACAGGCCTCGCAGCGGCCGCCCTTGACGTTGAAGCTGAACCGGCCGGGGCCGTAGCCGCGCATTTTAGCGTCCTGCGTTTCGGCAAAGACGGCGCGGATATCGTTGAACACCCCGGTGTAAGTGGCCGGATTGGAGCGGGGCGTGCGGCCGATGGGCTGCTGGTCGATGCCGATGACCTTATCGACAAATTCCAGCCCCTCTACCCCGTCGCATTTGCCCGCACGGGCGCGGGCACCGTTCAGCTCGCTGGCCAGCGTCTTGTACAGGATCTCGTTGATGAGGCTGGACTTGCCGGAGCCGGAAATGCCGGTGACGCAGATGAACTCACCCAGCGGGAAGCGGACGTCGATGTTGCGCAGATTGTTCTCCCGCGCTCCCCGGACGGTCAGGTAGTTGCCGCTGCCCGCGCGGCGGATCTCCGGCACAGCGATCCGCTTGCGGCCGGACAGGTAGTCGCCGGTGATGCTCCGCTTGGCCTTGCAGATGTCCTTGACACTGCCCGCCGCCACGATCTCGCCGCCGTGAACGCCCGCGCCGGGGCCCACGTCCACGATATAGTCGGCGCTGCGCATGGTGTCCTCGTCGTGCTCGACCACGATGACCGTGTTGCCGAGATCGCGGAGGTTTTTCAGGGTCGCAATGAGCTTGTCGTTATCCCGCTGATGCAGACCGATGCTCGGCTCATCCAGCACGTACAGCACGCCGGAAAGCGCACTGCCGATCTGGGTGGTCAGGCGGATGCGCTGACTTTCACCGCCGGAAAGGGTGCCCGCCGAGCGGGCCAGCGTCAGGTAATCCAGACCCACGCTCTGCAGGAATTGCAGCCGGTTCTTGATCTCCTTCATGATCTGGCCGCCGATCTGCCGCTGCTTTTCGGTCAGATTCGGCTCATTTTTTGCAATGAACTCCAGCTCCTCCCGGATGGACATCTCGCAGAATTCACTGATGTTCTTATCCCCGATGGTCACGGCCAGCACCACCGGCTTCAGGCGGCGGCCATGGCAGTCCGGGCACTCGACGCCGGACATGAAGCTGCCGATCTCTTCTTTCATCCACTCGCTGTTGGTCTCGCGGAAGCGGCGCTCCAAGTTCTCGACGATGCCCTCAAAGCTGTTATAGTAGACGCCGCTGCCGAACTCGTTGGTGCGGTGCATCTCGATCTTTTCGCCGTTGGTGCCGTAAAGGATGGCGTTCACGGCCTCGGTGCTCATCTCCTTGATGGGTGTATCCAGCGTGAAGCCGTACTTTTTGCCAAGACCGAGGTAGTACATCTCGGACACCGACCCTTCGGCGTAGTACCAACCGCTGGCCTTGATGGCCCCCTGCCGGATGGACAGGTTCCGGTTGGGCAGGATGCGCTCCTCGTCCACCCGCATAAACGTACCAAGGCCGGTGCACTTTTCGCACGCACCTAGCGGGTTGTTGAAGGAGAACAGCCGGGGCGACAGATCGCTGATGGAGATGCCGTGCTCCGGGCAGGCGAAGTTCTGGCTGAAGGTCATGCACTCGCCGCCGATGACGTCCACTTCGGCGATACCGCCGGTGAGAGCCAGCGCCGTTTCCAGCGAATCGGCCAGACGGCCCCGGATGCCCTTGCGCATGGCGAGGCGGTCCACGACGATCTCGACGGTGTGCTTGATGTTCTTTTCCAGCGTGATCTCCTCATCGAGGTCGTAGAGATTTCCGTCGACGCGGACGCGGGAGTAGCCGCCCCGCCGGGCCGCGTCCAGTTCCTTCTGCTGGGTGCCCTTGCGCTGGCGCACCACGGGGGCCAAGATCTGAAACTTTGTACCCTCGTCCAGCTTCAGGACGGCGTCCACCATCTCGTCCACGGTCTGCTGGCTGATGACCCGGCCGCAGACCGGGCAGTGGGGCACGCCCACGCGGGCGTACAGCAGACGCAGATAATCATAAATTTCCGTCACGGTGCCCACGGTGGAGCGGGGGTTGTGGCTGGTGGTCTTCTGGTCGATGGAAATAGCCGGCGACAGACCGGTGATTTCGTCCACATCGGGCTTGTCCATCCGGCCAAGGAACATCCGGGCATAGCTGGACAGGCTCTCGACGTAGCGGCGCTGGCCGTCGGCGTAAATGGTATCGAAGGCAAGGCTCGACTTGCCCGAACCGGACAGGCCGGTCATGACGATGAGTTTTTCGCGCGGGAGGGTCAGATCTACGTTTTTCAGGTTGTGCTCCCGCGCCCCTTTGATGACGATCTTATCGTTTGCCAAGGTACTTTCTCCCTCTTCTCTGTGTCTGTGCATGGTTTTGCTTGCGCTCCGTTTCCGCGTCGGAGTCCACGGTGGGGTTCTCGCCCCGGCGCAGACGGTCGATCTGGTCGCGCAGGAAGGCCGCGTGCTCAAATTCCAGCAGCTTGGCGGCCTCCTTCATCTCGCGGGTCAGGCGCTCAATGGCCGCTTCGCGCTCCATCTTGCCCATCCGGCGGGTGTTCCGCTTCGCGTTCTCGGCCTTGTCGCTGATCTCGATGGAATCCGGGATGGCTTTCACGATGGTCTTGGGCACGATGCCGTGGGCCTCGTTGTAGGCCATCTGGATGGCGCGGCGGCGCTCGGTCTCGGTGATGGCGCGGTCCATGCTGTCCGTCACCTCGTCCGCATACATGATGACCAGACCTTCGGCGTTGCGGGCCGCGCGGCCGATGGTCTGGATGAGGCTCGTCTCGCTGCGCAGGAAGCCCTCCTTATCGGCGTCCAGAATGGCCACCAGACTGACCTCCGGCAGGTCGAGGCCCTCCCGCAGCAGGTTGATGCCCACCACCACGTCGATGGAGCCGAGGCGGAGGTCTTTGATGATCTCCATCCGCTCGAAGGTATCGACTTCGTGGTGCATATACTTGACCTTGACCCCCTGTTCCGTCAGGAAATCCGTCAGGTCCTCGGCCATTTTCTTGGTCAGGGTCGTCACCAGCACCCGCTCGTTCTTTGCAGTGCGGGCGTTGATCTCGCCCAGCAGGTCAGTGACCTGCCCTTCCACCGGGCGCACCGAGATGAGCGGGTCCAGAAGGCCGGTGGGCCGGATGACCTGCTGGGCCACTTGGGTGCTGTTCTGGCGCTCGTACTCGCCGGGGGTGGCCGAAACGAAGATCATCTGGTTCAGCTTCGACTCCACTTCCTCAAATTTCAGGGGGCGGTTGTCGAACGCCGAGGGCAGACGGAAGCCGTACTCCACCAGCGTTTTCTTGCGGGCATAGTCGCCGCCGTACATGGCGCGCACCTGCGGCAGGGTGACGTGGCTCTCATCCACAAAGAGGAGAAAATCCTTCGGGAAATAATCCAGCAGCGTGGTCGGCATACTGCCCGGCGCGCGGCCCGACAGCACCGCCGAATAGTTTTCGATGCCCTTGCACATGCCCACCTCGGTCAGCATCTCCATGTCGTAATTCGTCCGCTGCTGGATGCGCTGGGCCTCGATGAGCTTGCCCTCGGTGGTGAACTGCTTCACCTGCTGGTCGCACTCGGCGCGGATCTTTTCCAGCGCCTTCGCCTTTTTCTCGGCGCTGACGATGTAATGGCTGGCCGGGAAGATGGCCACATGCTTGACCACATTCTGCTTGGCCCCCGTGACGGGGTTGAACTCGATGATGCGGTCGATCTCGTCCCCGAAAAACTCCACCCGGATGGCGAGGTCACTCATATAGGCAAGGTAGATGTCCACCGTGTCGCCGTGGACCCGGAACTTGTTGCGGATAAAATTGATGTCGTTGCGCTCATATTGCAGCGTCACCAGCCGCTTGCACAGCTCATCCCGCTCCATTTCCATGCCGGGGCGGAGGCTGATGACCATGCTGCGGTAGTCGATGGGGTCGCCCAGCGAATAGATGCAGGACACCGACGCCACAATGATGACGTCCCGCCGCTCGGACAGAGCCGCCGTCGCCGAATGGCGCAGCCGGTCAATCTCGTCGTTGATGGCGCTGTCCTTTTCAATATAGGTATCGGTGCTGGGGATATAGGCTTCCGGCTGGTAGTAATCGTAGTAGGAAACAAAATACTCCACCGCATTGTCCGGGAAAAAGGACCGGAACTCGGTGCAGAGCTGGGCCGCCAGCGTTTTGTTATGGGCCAGCACCAAGGTGGGGCGGTTGCACTGGGCGATGACGTTTGCCATCGTAAAAGTCTTGCCGCTGCCGGTGACGCCCAGCAGGGTCTGGCACCGGTCGCCGCGCTCCACTCCCTCCACAAGCTGCTGGATGGCCTGCGGCTGGTCGCCCGTCGGGGCATAGTTCGACACCAGATGGAACTTCTCGTCTGCCATCGCCGCACTCTCCTTTCTGTCAGAACCACAAATAGTTGTACTTTTTCATGCTCAGTATAGCACAACTATTTTATATTGTAAACAAAAAGATTCAATACGGCCTCAGCATCTCCCCTGTTGCAAAGTCATAGAAGGGCAGCCGATTCTCATCCCGCATGGAGAAGTACTCGCTCTCGGTCAGGATGATGTGGTCCCGCAGATGCACCCGGACCAGCCCCAGCGCCCGCACGATGTTCTCGGTGGCCTGAATGTCTTCCCGCGAGGGCAAGGCCATGCCGTTGGGATGGTTGTGGCAGAGCACCACGCTGTCCGTGCCGCCCTTCAGCGCCGCGGCCACCACATCCTTGATGGCAAGGCTGACCCGGTCGCCGGTGCCGTCCTTGAGCCAGAGGGTCGCCTTGATGCGGCTGCGGCCGTCCAGCGCCAGCAGCAGTGCCCGCTCCTGCTCCGCCCCGGCAAATAACCGGAGAAGATAGACCGCCAACTGCTCCGTGGTCTTGAAGCTGATCTTCCCGTTGGTGCGGCATTGGGTATAGTATCGGCTGACCGCCGGTAAAAGATGCAGCATCCGCGCTGTGGCGGGGCCGACGCCCTCCACCGTCAGCAGGTCTTCTTCGGTGGCTTCCAGCACCCCGGCAAAATCGCCAAACCGGCCCATGAGGTCATGGGCCAGTTGGTTCGTATCTTTCCGCGCGTTGGTGATGTACAGCAGGTATTCCAGCGCCTCATGGGGTTCCAGACTGTCGAAGCCCTGCTGCTCTACCCTCTTCCGCATCCGCTGGCGGTGCCCTTCGTGGGTCTTCTTTTCTTCGGCCATGGGTCGGCTCCTTTCGCGCATTCTTCCTTCTAATAGTACCCGATTTTTCCCAAAACACAAGAGTCCCGCCCAAATTTTCGCGTTGACTTCGCAAATCCGGTAGTTTATTATAGAAAAAGAGGACCCGATCCTTCGTACGGCCTCTCAGGCGCTTCGCGCCAGCTCCCCTTGCAGGGGAGTCCTTGGCATAAGGATAAACTCTTATTTTTGAATCAAAGGACTCTGTTTTATGAAACAATTTACCGCCACTGCCAACGACGAGGGAGTGCGCCTGTCCCGCTTTGTACAGAGCGTGACCCGCGATTTTCCCACCAGTCTGCTCTATAAAAGCTTCCGCAATAAGCGCATCAAGGTCAACGGCAGAAAGGGTGCCCCCGAAGACCGCCTCAAGGCCGGGGACCTCATTGAGCTGTACATCAACGACGAGTTTTTTCCGCCGGAAGGCACAAAGCCCGCGCCGAAAGCGCCTAAGAAGCAGCCCAGCCAGCCCAAGGTGACCGTCATCTACGAGGATGAGAACATTGCCGTCCTCTATAAGCCCACCCACCTGCTCTGCCACAGCGACCGCACCGGCGACGCCAACCTCGTGGATGCGTTCACCCAGTACCTCGCGCAGAAAGGCGAGTACGACCCCCACGGTGAAAACCGCTTCAAGCCCGGCATCTGCAACCGGCTGGACCGCGGCACCGAGGGGCTGGTGATCGCCGCCAAGAACTACGCCGCCCTGCGGGACATGAACGAGATCATCCGCACCGACCTGCTGAAAAAGGAATACTACACCATCACGGTAGGCATCCCGCAGTCCGGGCGGTTCACCGCATGGTGGGAGCACGACGAGAAGAACAACAAGGTCAGCATCCACGCCCATCAATCGCAGGACGAGCGCCGCAAGCAGATCATCACGGACGTGGACGTGCTGCGCACCGCAGGCCCTTTTGCCCTGTGCAAGATCGGCCTTGTCACCGGGCGCACCCATCAGATCCGTGCACATCTGGCCTATCTGGGCAAGCCGGTGCTGGGCGATATCAAATACGGCAACCGCAAGATGAACGAGCGCACCGGCACAAAAACGCAGGCGCTGTGCGCTGTGCGCATCAGCTTTCTGGATGTGCCGGAGGAAAACACCCTGCACTACCTTTCCGGCAAGGTCATCAAGCTGAAAGACCCCCAGATCCTGCAGCAGTTCGATGCGCTGGATAAAAGCAAGGAAGCATAACAAGACAAGAAACGCCGTTGCGCCCCGCACTTTTTGTGTAAATTGGCTCTTGCAGAAGTCTGCAAAAAGCTGCTGGCCGAGGCCATGCACTGCAAGGGCTACCGGGTGGAAAAAGCCGCCGACCTCATCCCCACGCTGGAAGAAGCCTTCCGGCAGACGGTGCCCAGCGTGATCGTAGTCCCTGTGGATTACAGCGAAAACATGAAGCTTTCTGCCCACCTGAAGGAGGTATACCGGCAAAGCGAGACCTGAGCTTTGTGCTACAAGCAGAACACCCCCGGCAGCGGCTGCAGCTGCCGGGGGTGTTCTGCTTGTAGGGAGATCAGGCGGCTTTCTGCGGCCTGTCAGGTCTTATTTGCACCACTTGGCAAATTCTTCGTCCGTACACTTGACGTAATGGCTGCCCTCCACATGGTGGCTGGTGCCCTTGGAATAGTCGATGCCGGAGGTGGCGTAGTCGTAGGTCTCGGCCACCCGGCGCTTCTCCACCACCGGGTTCGGCAGCGGGATGGCCGACAGCAGGCTGCGGGTATAGGGGTGGATGGGATTTGCAAAGATCTCCTCCGTTGTGCCCGTTTCCAGCAGGTGGCCCAGATGGAGCACGCCGATGCGGTCGGAGATGTACTTGACCATCGACAGGTCGTGGGCAATGAACAGATAGGCCGTGCCCGTCTCCTGCTGGATGTCCTTCATCAGGTTGACGACCTGCGCCTGAATCGACACGTCCAGCGCCGAGATGCACTCG
>ENA-OROL01001153-OROL01001153.1-human-gut-metagenome-genome-assembly--contig:-NODE-1153-length-22924-cov-10.248852_pt1 | contig 22924 bp, 22 predicted proteins | sample MGYA00242128_ERZ509048 | MGnify/ENA primary metagenome ERZ509048 (study PRJEB26280, sample SAMEA2338750) | human gut metagenome | biome: human gut; feature: human-associated habitat; material: faeces...
TTGATTGCAGATGCAGCAGAGCGTTTTAGTGGCTGGGTTGCCGGATTGTGAGGGATGCTATGGAAAACCAGAAATTGGAGGATTGCTATTATGCGCACAGCAGCACGATTTTTTCTGAAATGCTGGGTGAGGATGAAAACTATCAGCGACTGAAAAAATCCAAAATAGCGGCTGAGAAAGCTCTGCAGAGCGTCATCTGCCAAGAAGCATGGAAGCAATACCTCGCCTTAGATGAGATCTGCAACGAGTTGGAATGCGCCCGATACAAAACAATGTATCTTGCAGGGGCAGCAGACTGCAAAAAACTAGAAGAATGATTCAGATGCCGCCTCTGGGCGGCATTTTTCTTTGCAATAGGGGGGTGATGACGCTGGCAGCAACGCGGCTGATTGCATTGCACAAAAACAAAGGAAAGTCGGTTGCGGCCTGCCTGAAAAGCCGCACGGACTATGCGCAGAATCCTGACAAAACGAACAAGGGAGAGTTGGTCAGCAGCTATGAGTGCAGCCCCTTGACCGCAGACGAAGAATTTATGCTCTCCAAACGCCAGTATGAACTGATGACTGGGCGCAGACAAAAAAATGATGTGATTGCTTATCAGATTCGACAGTCCTTCAAGCCCGGTGAGATTACCGCAGAGGAAGCTAATAAGGTGGGCTATGAACTGGCCATGCGGTTTACAAAAGGCAAGTATGCGTTTATTGTCACAACGCATACTGACCGGGAACACATTCACAATCATATTATTTACAACTCCACTGCGCTGGACAGCACCCGGAAATTCCGTGATTTTCTATTGTCCGGGCTGGCTGTGCAACGGTTGAGCGATTTGATTTGTCTGGAACATCAGCTGTCTGTTATTGAAATCAAGCCGTACCGGGAGCGGCAGAAGCGCACCCTTTATCCACTCAAAGAAAGCAATCGTGACAAGCTATGTTCTGTAATCGACGGCATCCTTCTGGACGAAAAAACTGCAAATTTTGAAGCCTTTCTTCAAAAGCTGGAACAGCAGGGCTATGAAATCAAACGAGGAAAGCATACTTCGGTCAAAGGCGCACGGCAGAAACGCTTTATCCGTTTTCGGACACTGGGCGCAGGATACAGTGAAGATGAAATCAAGGCGGTCATTGCCGGAGAAGCCGAACACCGCCCGCATCAGAAGCAGCCACCGAAAGAGCAGCCGTTCCACCTGTTGGTGGACATTCAGGCAAAGCTCTCCGAGGGCAAAAGCGAAGGCTATGCACGGTGGGCGAAACGCTACAATTTGAAAGAGATGTCCAAGACCCTGATTTTTTTGCAGGAAAATAAAATCGGCAGCATCGAAGAAATGCAGGAGCGTGTGGATGCCGCTACTGCTCACTATCACGAACTGGGCGATTCCATTAAAGCGTCTGAGAAGCGGTTGGCAGAAATTGCGGTGCTGAAAGCGCACATCATCAACTACGCCAAAACTCGACCAGTCTACGATGCCTACCGAAACTCAGGGTACAGTAAAAAATTTTGGGAAGCCCACCGGGAGCAGATTACACTGCACAAGGCTGCAAAAGCCGCTTTTGACGAAACGAGTTTGAAAAAGTTGCCAAAGGTAAAAGAACTGGATGCCGAATACGCTGCACTGCTTTCGCAGAAGAAAGCAACATATCCAGCCTATCGTAAGGCACGGGATGAAATGCAGGAATTGAAAAAAGCACAGAAGAATGTGGAGCTGTTCTTCGCCGAGGAAAAAGACTCCAAGGAAAAATCGCAGACCCGCTAAATAGAAAACACCGAGGATTCTTCCCATTTGGGGGAGAGTCCTCGGTGTTCTTTTTCGTTATAGGAGCATTTGGCACAAATGCGCAGCCTGCATCCGGCGGATGCAGTACACAAAGGGTTTGGGACTATCCCAACAAGCATTTTGCAACGCAAAAATGGCGTTTGTATATACGAACGCCCTGCTTGCGACGTAGATGTTCCCGTCAACTGCTGCGTCAGAAATTTTCAGATCACTTCAACTTTGCGAGGATATCGTCTGCGCTCACGCCGCTGGCCAGCAGCTTTTTCAGAACATCCTCTGCTTCGGCTTTCTTTGCAGATTCCGCTGCTTTGGTTTCAGCCTTGACCTTTTTGGCTTCGATTCTGGCGATTTCCTTATCGATGGATTTCAGTTCTGCTTTCTTGGTTTTCAGGTCAGCTTTCAGAGCATCAATATTCGCAGTGATAGATGCGATTTCAGCAGCAGTGGCTTCCTTTGCGGACTGCTTTTCAGCAATCTGTGCAGCAAAGTCAACAGTTGCTTTTACGGTCTTGGGCTTATTCTTGCTTCCTTTGGGACGGGGCATATGGGACACCTCCATTGTTTTTTGATGGTTTCAGTATAGCATTTGAAAAACAAAATAACAACAACTATGTTCATATTTTCTTATAAAGCCAACTCACAGACCCTCTTTTAGCAGTATAATCCTAACCTGATTTTGTTGCATTTATCACATATTAGCCCTTGACTTCTTTTAAAATCTACCATTACAGCTTCTAAATTACTTTCATGATTTGAATATAACTCTCTTATCACATCAAACTGGTTTGCTATAAATGTAATATCCTCTTGTATTTCCTGAAATTTCGCATCGTTCAAATATTTAATCCTGTTAGCACAGGATCGTTGCTGAGAAAGAGCTGCTACTCTATTAGGGGAAAACACATCTTCATTTGATACAATAGATTCTATTTCGAGAATAATATGTTCAATGCAATCATTTTTTCTTCTCTCATCTGTCATGGTTTCGGCAAAAAGAGATGCAATGCACCCAGTTATAAAAATAGTAACAATGTCTATAAAGGATGCTTTGAAGAATTCCTCTGTTTTGAAATTCTCCAAAAACAACATAAGTGATACCAGACCAACGATAATCACTGGTGTATATATTTTTTTCTTTTTCCAAAGTTTACGCATGGCCAAGCCTTCTTTCGGCTTCCAATATATATTTTTCAACTAATCCAGGAATCGTTTCGTCTTCTTTTGATTCTATTTCTATATATTTCATCAATCCTATTATATGATACTTTCGTACAAGTCCACCAAATGCTTCTTCTAAAAAAGATGTTCCAAATCCATAGCATCCGTCAAAATTTATAGTCACTTTATCGTTATGATCTTTATGATCCACCAAATCTTTTATTTGGGGATACAAGACTTTTTCCCGGAATTCTTCACCTGAATGCTCTCCTTCTTTTTCGTACCGTCCTCCCGGGGCATCCGAAAAATCCTTGCATATTTGTATTGTACTCATATCCATTCTCCTTAGTAAAAATCAAAAGCATACAATGTCCCATATATTCCATTTTTATAATTTTCTGATGTTACTGTTCCCTCTGCTTTATCTAATTGGCTTCCAATTTCACATCTTCCTCTTCCTGAAATTACTCTAAAATTTCTAAAGGTTCCTTCCGTCACTTTTTGCTTTACCGTGGACAAACCATTTCCTCTGTACTTTTCGCTTGTTTGTGTGCGAAAATCGCCATTGAAAGTAGAGCGGAGCAAATCGCCGTCATGAGCGCCAATTCCAAGCATTCCTTGAATAACTTCTCCAAAATTTTTTCTTACGGTCTTTGCTATTCCCATTCCGGTATCCACAAAAACAAATTGGATATGATTATCCACATGTTCTGCATAGATATACCACTGTCTTGCCATAAAGTCATTATTACCATATGCATGGTGATAAACATTAGACATCAGTTCAATGAATACAACATACAGTGACATGACTTCGCATCGTTGCTTTTCCAATTTTGATGTTACAAATTCGCAGAATTGCTTTGAAACCTCCGCATTATTTTTTGTTCCACATACAATTTTCATTTTATCCGTGTTTCGCGGCAATTCCTTGATTTTCGCCTCAACATAGCTTGTAAAGCCAGATTCTTGATAAACCTTTTTCGCTTTTGCATTCAGTGGAAAATTTCCAGAGTATCTATACTGCATTCTTATGTTCACACAATCATTTTGCAATATTGCTATTAAATATATTAAAGCATCAACAGTAACATATTCTACATCATGAGAGTTGATGTAAAATTTTGTCTTATATTTTCCTTTTTGAAGCAATTCTACAAACCCCATAAAGAATGCCATTGTTTCTTCCGTATTATCTATCAAGCTGAAATTCCGGGGGACATCAACCACAAGGGTGTCGAATTCTCTCGAAACAGACACTTCATGTGCTATATGATGGTGCAAATTTCTTCTTATCTTTGACTTCTGTTTGCTTATTCGATGGGTGTTATTATCTTTCCAATTTTTGGTTTTCCTGTTCCATCGACTTCTTTTCATCCATATCCTCCTTTCTTCATTATACCCCACATTTATTAATATTTCATCTTTTATGTTTTAATCAAAAATCCAGTTAAACAATATAACCACTTTTCTTGATTGATTTCACAACCTGAGACACATACTTCTGGCAGATGTCGTGGTCGGGCGCTTCTACCATCACGCGCACAACAGGCTCCGTGCCGGACTCACGCACCAGAATACGACCAGCGTCACCCAGCGCTTCGGCTACAGCCTTGACCGCCTCCTGCACCGCCGGGTCGTTCTGTGCAGCCTTTTTATCGGTCACGCGGACGTTCTCCAGCACCTGCGGATAAATCTTCAGCGGCTCAGCCAGCTTGCTCATGGGCATTTTCTTCGCCAGCATGACTTCCATCATCTTCAGACTGGTCAGGATACCATCACCGGTGCTTGCGTACTTGGAGAAGATAATATGACCGCTCTGTTCACCACCGATACGGCATCCGTTCTTCGCCATGTACTCGTAGACGTACTTGTCACCCACGGCAGTCTTGACGTAGCCGATGCCCTGCTCGTCAAAGGCCTTGTATAGACCAAAGTTGGACATAACCGTGGTGACCACGGTATTGGTCAGGAGTTTTCCACGTTCCTTCATGTAGCAACCGTAGATGTACAGGATATGGTCACCAGTGATGACATTGCCCTTCTCGTCCACGCACAGGCAGCGGTCAGCGTCGCCATCGAAAGCAAAGCCGACATCCAGACCGTTCTCTACCACGAACTTCTGCAGACCCTCAATATGAGTAGAGCCAGCGTTGTTGTTAATGTTCAGACCATTCGGCTTGTTGTTGATGACATAGGTATCCGCACCCAGAGCATCAAACACAGACTTGGCGATATTCCAGCTGGAGCCGTTGGCGCAGTCCAGACCAACCTTCACGCCCTTGAAGGAATAGATGCCCAGAGAGATCAGATAGCCCATATAACGGTTACGGCCTGCCACATAGTCCACCGTGCAGCCGATGTGTTCACGGTGCGCAAAGGGCAGCTCCGGCCAGTCCTTATCGAATACATGGAGTTTGCCGTCGATGTAATCTTCCACCAGAAGCAGGGTCTCCTCGGGCATCTTCTCACCGTAGCAGTCGATCAGCTTGATGCCGTTATCATAATACGGGTTGTGACTGGCAGAGATCATGATGCCGCAGTCAAAGTCGTCCACGCGGGCAATATAAGCCACGGAGGGCGTAGTGGTAACGTGCAGCAGGTAGGCATCTGCGCCAGAGGCGGTCAGACCTGCAACCAGACTGTACTCGAACATATAGGAGCTGCGGCGGGTGTCCTTGCCGATAACGATACGGGCGGGCTCATTGTTGCCGTTGCGCTCGCGCAGAGCGTTATAATACCAGCCCAGAAAACGGCCAACCTTGTAGGCGTGGTCGGCAGTCAGATCAATACCAGCTTCACCACGGAAGCCATCGGTTCCAAAATACTTTCCCATTATAGTTTTTCCTCATCCAAAAAGTGAATTGACAATTATATGCTTTTAGCCAGAAAAAAATCATTTATCATCGCCAGTAATACCCTGAAACATTATTTGGGCCATTTTTCTTCTCATATCCGTAGATGATATATTTTTCTCTCTATGAATAAAAATGGTTTCAACGCCTAACTCGCTTAGTTTTTTCTTGGCTTCTAAATAGACGGGTTCCAACAAGTGGTCGTCTCCAGCAAACATAACATCAAAATGATATCTATTGTATGCAGCTATTTTGTCCAAGTCTATTTCTGGTACAACTTGATCAACATAGCGAATCGCACCAACAATTTCAACTCGCTGTTCAAATGACAATATCGTTTCGTGATGCTTTCTCTTTTGCATAAATTCATCTGTTCCGACAGCTACAATAAGAAAATCGCACATAGACTTAGCCTGTTTCATAATATCAATATGTCCATCATGAAGCGGGTCAAAAAAACCACACAGAAAACCAATTTTATACTTTTTCACTTGCCTCTCCTATCTCATAGTGATAGCAATCTTCAAAATATTGCATTTCAATTTTCACACAATCTTCAATTTCCTTTTCCGTTTTTCCTTCCAACGGTGTTCCACGATCATTTCTCAGTCTACAAAAACTCAGCATACCATCCGCACGCATCGTAAGACTCATAATTCCTGTTGCACAGGGTGTATTATCACCATTTTGCACTTGAACCGACTGTGGATAGAAATAGCAGCTCTGACAGGCCTGACTATATGTTCTCCGAGGTGTAACAGAATTTTCTTGATTCAAGTGGTCTACGATTGTTAAGGTACAGCCATCATGAATAAAACGCTTCATGTGTATTCCTTTGTTGTTATGAACATACAAACCAGTTTCCACATACTTTTTTGAACGCATTCTATTAATTAGCTTGTTGAGTTTGGCTTCCACATTATCTGGTTGAATTTTTCCCCCAAAATCATTTATCGTTAGAACTTTCACGCCTACAAGACCAATTCTATGTGCATAATTATATATATTTTCTATTTCAGACACATTATCCTTCGTTGCGACCAAATTTAATTCAATTTTAAAGCCCTTTCTTTTCATAAATTCAATACCGGCTATAACCGCAGTTAGTTTATCCGTACCTGTCAGTTCAGAGAACCTCCCCTTACTCATTGTGTCCAAACTGATTTTCAGCAAAAGAACATCTTTTACATTTTCCCAAACATCGGGATTCTTATTATATGCATCTCTAATTAATACACCATTTGTACATAAAACAATTTTCTGATATTCTTCACTTTTTACATTATTTAAGACAGCATATAATCTATCCAAAACCAATAACGGTTCACCACCCGTTATACGCAAGACCTTTTTCTCTTTCCACCCTCTTTGTTGGCCATACTTATTAAATGCTTTCATTAAAAAGAGCAATGTCTCAATGCTACAAAGTTCCTTGCATCGTGATAAATTCTCTCCGCCTTCAGGACAGTATCTGCATTTCATATTGCATTCATCTGTCAAATTCAAAACCAGCGATGGCTGCATATCAAATTTGCCAGAGAGGAAACTGCACCTATCCGGTATTACTGAATCAAAGTCCGAACCCGCTGCCGCCCAAGAAGCATCAAAGAAGTTTCCCATGCTCATATATAAATCAGACTCGCTACTATATTTGTACATTTTAGACTTTGAACTTGGTTCCTTCGAATAATATCCAACATAAAGCGCATAGTCTGTCAGAATAAATCTTTGTAGCAAAGGCTGCTGATGAAAACGCACAAACCTATTTGCCTGCCCTTTCATCAAATTTCTCAGCTGGCAGATGTCCTCGTAAATTCGTTTCCACTGTTTTTCAAGTTGTACCTGAGTAGAAAACTCCGGGACATTTCTTAACCTTTTTTCTATATTGTTATTATATGGATTAGAAACAAGTAATCTACATTCAAGATTTGCAGCTCTCTCAGAAATAGCGTCACCAATTTGCGTGTTTCCTTGAAGAAATGTTTTTCCCCTTAATCCAAAGAAGCATAATTTGCTACTTCTTCTAATATCTTGTGATATATCATCCGCTGCTTCGAATATCGTTGGATAGACTTTTTCAACAATATTCTTCTTACTTTTTTCACAGTAACTTCCATTTGGAAAGCTCCTCAACTCATTGTTTGCGAGCATCCATTTTGAATTATTTTGGTATTCATACAGTTTTACATTCAATTCGCCAGCATTTGTATATTCGCAAATGTAAAAAGAGGGTCGTGCATACGAGTCTGACAAAGCTGCTCCACAGGTAAATTGAGGTATCCCATTTTGAGGCCCATTTTCCTCAGCAATGGCCTCTGTTAATATCTGCATACCAACGGCATGGTTATGTCCACAGAATACCATATCAATATGATTATCTGCCAGCCAATGCTGAAATTTTCTCCCATCTTCTGGTCTTAAGAATTCCACACCATGATGCATGATCACAATATTAATTTTATCATCTTTTTTTATTTCTAGCTTGGCCAATTCAGGGAAAAAGACTGATAATTGTCCTGTATCGTTATCATCTAATGACAACAAGCTCGTATCAATATTAATGATTCTAAAATTTTTATAAATTTCGGCAGAAAAATGATCATATGTTCTGTGTGTAATTAGCAAATGAACGTAATCAAAATCTTGATAGCCTTCATCGCATACATCTATTGACGGAAGTTGATCATCTATTCTGTATTGTTCTATTGACTTACGGCGTATCTCTTTATTTCTATCGATATCATGGTTTCCCGGGCAAATATAAACACTTATATCACCTTTTCTTTTTTTACCTCTTTTTTTATTTTCGCAAGCCCGTTCAATCTGCTCAATAAAATCCCTCAACTGTTTTTTGCTTTTTTCATCCGCTTGATGTTTATGCAAACAATCTCCTGTAATAAGAATAAACGAGATTTCTTCTTTTTCCGCTTCCTCAGAAATCACCTCAATCAGTTTTTTTCTGGCAATTTCTGTGTTACAATTTTTAAATTGAAAATGAATATCTGAAAGAACAAGCCATCTCATATTTATCTCCTTACTTCTCAATAAGTTCAACGCTCTATCTTGATGTATTTCCCTATTTCCGAAGAATGTCTATTTTTTCGGATGTATTTTTAATTATATTTTATCTGTTTATACATTCTTTAGTCGAGAGAAGTCTCGTTGCCTGTTACTCACCACGGAGAGGTAGCATATTTGAGCAACGCAGCCATGCTGATGCGTGACTGCTGAAAAAGTTGGGAAGACATTTATTAAACCACACAAGTTTCTAATGTAAATAAACGCCTCCTTAGAAAGCTTCTAGGTACCATTCTCTGATTTGCCAATCAGCTATCAGGGATCAATATTAATTTCATACATTAGAATCAAATTAAACATCGACTCCTTCCTGAATAAAAATCTCCAATGATTTCACATATGTTGTTGGATATTTTGCTATTCACATATGATAGGTTTCGTCCGCTCTCAATTGCTCGGGTAAACGCAACCAATTCATATCTAATCCCTTCGCCATCAAGCTGATAAAAATACCGTTTGTTCTGTGATGGATCTTCATAGCGAATTTCAAAATAGTCTGTTTTCCACCAGGGAGCAGGAACATAAATATACCCTTGTGTACCAGATATTATTAGTTCGCCTTCCGACTTGACACCTTTAGCAACCTTAGCAGATGCAACTGCATGATCATATAAAAAATCAATCTTAGTAAACTGATCATACCCATTATCGTCAATATGTGAAACGATATTCTTGCTTCTATATTCGCCTCCTAGTATGTTCAATATTGGAAGCAACGCAGTTGGTCCCCAACCACATATACTATCCCATGAATCTTCATTAACAAATCGAATACTTGTACAGGTTGCATCCACAGAGTATATGTCGCCAATTTTTCCTTCTTTGGCCAAAAGAATAAGCCGCGAATAAGCCGTTGAATAAGCTGTTTTAATTGCATCCATTAAGATACATTCTTTTTCACTAGCTAACGAAAAAAGTTCTTCGCTTTGTGGTTTGTTGAGAGCTATTGGCGATTCACATAAAACATGCTTTCTTTTTTTTAAAGCACTTAAAATTTGATCATAATGGTTCTGTGGCGTAGAAACAATATATACCGCATCCACATATTCTAGCATATTATTATAGTTATCTGTGATTATGGGAATATTCTCGAAGTATTTCGGATTTTTTGTACAAACCGCTGCAACTTCTAAACCATTTACGTATTGGGTCTCTCTTATGTACTTTTTAGCAATAGGAAAATCTCCAATAATTCCAAGCCTAATTTTTCGCTCTTCAGAACGAATTTCAGAACTTGAAATTCCTTCTGTTCGTTCCAGATATACTACTTTGCAGTATTCATTCAAATAATCGAATTTTCCTGCCCAATCCGACCCGACTGTAAAAATATCCACATCATACCTGCGAATGTCATCTATCTTTTGGCCCTCGTATTCCTCCACAATGATCTTATCCGCAAGCCCTGTAGCGCGAACTGCCTCAATGCGCTCCATCAGTGACTGTTGCACATTAATTTTTCCTCGAGTTTTGTCAAAGTCATCTGCCGTGACACCTACAATTAAATAATCACCCAGTGCTTTTGCGCGTTCCAATAGCTTAATATGACCATAGTGAAGCAAGTCATAGGTACCATATGTAATCACTTTTACCATATCTTGCTTCCCTCCACATAATTAAAGAAGTCCACGCTTTTGCAAATCCTTAAATGCATTCACAAGCGTAGTATTGTCTTCTTTTGTTAATGCACCAATATGACCCACACGGAAAATGGTTTCCTTCATTTCACCGCCATTGGGGCAAATCCAGATACCATACTCATCCTTAAGTGTTGTAAAAACATCGTAAGCCGAAACATTCAAAGGATGTAACGGCGTTACCGCATTGGACATCGATTCCGATACGATTTCAAACGGAAGTCCCTTAATTTTTTCTCTAAAATCCCGAGCAAGTTCAGAAATCTTCTTTGTTTCGCTCTCAACGCCACCTGCGGCTTCAATTTCTTTCAACCGAACATTAATCTGCCGAAGTGTTCCAACTGCTGGTGTGAAAGGGGTCTGTCCCCGTTCACCATTCTTTAGCGCCGATTTAAGGTTCAGATACATACACTTCACTTCGCGGCTCTCTACCCGCTTGACGGCCTCACTCGATAAAACAATCACTGATACCCCCGGAGGGCAAGCCAATGCTTTCTGGGATCCAGTAATCATCACCTGAACGCCTAATCGCTTCATCTCAAACTCATCCGCTAGGAAGGAGCTGATAGCATCAACAACTAGAAAGATTCCATTTCTCTTGCAGAACTCGCTGATCATTTCCATGTCGTAATGAACACCCGTCGATGTTTCATGAACATTGACTAAGAAGCCTGTAAAACCCTTGCCATCGTATAAATCCAACTGTTCTCTTTTTAACGCCTTACCCGGCTCCAAGCAAATCTCTTCATAGGGAATCTCATGAATTTGACACAACTCCACAAAGCGATGTCCAAAGCTACCGCCATTTACCACCAAGACCTTGTCCGTCTTATCAAAGACATTCATAACCGTGGCTTCCATAGACGCCGTTCCAGAACCAGTAATAAAAACTACTCTGGCACCATCTTCTGCCTTTGCAAATTTTTTGATCAGATTCTCGTTTTCAAGCATAATCGTCGAAAACTCTGGGGTTCTAAAGTATGGAACTTGTTCGGCTCCAATGGAGCGCACTGCATCATCCGACATTACCGGACCAACCGTAAAATTAAGCATGAAAAATCCTTCTTTCTCATCAAATAGAAGCAGCAATCGCATTTATCTTAATCATACGAAAAACTTTTCCTTGCAGTAATTGTACTTTACATCTTCTACATCGACAGCTAAATTATATATTCTAGATGCAAAATACAAATCATGAATGGCCAAGCCATAGTAGTATACTAATATTCTTTCCTTTTCTGTTTCTCTACCTTTTATTTTACCGGACAACACATCCGTTGTGTTGTCAACAGATTTAAACTGGTTGAAATACTTAAAACCCTTAATTTGGTCGATTTCATCAGTAAATACTTTATCGAAAAACAAATCACAGTTTTGGAATCCGAGTGTCATAATAGGTATTACAGTGCATCCCTCCTTATAACACGAATTGTCGCAGAAATCACTCTCCACCCTTGTGACCGCGGATATTATAACATCTGATTCTCTCACGACTTCATCATATGTGTTGCAAAAAATAAACTTTAGATTGGTGAACTTTTGAAATCTTGTGGCAAAGCGGATTTCTTGTTCATGGTGTTTATACACTTTCACCTCAATTTTTCTATCTGTGATTTGTGCAAATAAAATCTCAGCACACACAGTCATTATATTTCCAAGGCCAATCAAGCCCACTTTGCTAAAATTCTTTTTTCCATACAGTAATGCCGCTTGAGCAGCTGCAGCACCCGTTCTTAGTGTTGTAATGTACTCCGCATCCATCACCGCCTTCAAGACTCCACTATCAGCCTCATAGAGCATCATATCACTCATCATTGTAGGACGTTTTTCTCCTTCTTTTAGAGTATGTCGTCCTATCATCTTCACCATTGCAATGTTATCTTTTGGATACATACAAGGCATAATTGCATAATAATCACCATTGTCTTGGCTGATTCTTGACTTATTCGGCATAACAAAGTCGTTTTTGTTCAACAACGCAAAATTCACCCAATTTAAATATTGATTTATAGGCAATTTTGCACAAAGCCTTTTCGAATTGTTAAAATCTATGATTTTCATGAGTACATATACCTCATTAGTCTTTTGATTTTTTAGAGCGTCTCGCTTATACTTCTTTATCCCATTTAAATCCGTGATTTAATTCTGTATTATTCTTTGATGCCTCATATAAATCAAACTCGAATAGAAACTCCTTTAACTCTCTCTCTATTATCTCTATTTCAGCATCATGCCCCGGAATCTTTTTATACAGCTGTGTTCCTTTAATAGATCTTTTCGGATTGAAGTATTTCAGCTTATCGATATGTTGTTTATCATCTAATCCTAAGAATGCATCGATTTTTTTTGACGTTTCTTCGTAGTTAAATATGATATCCTCCAAATTGATTCGGAGAATCCTATTGTTGGAGCTCTTGTCATTATTCATTCGCTGTCTTTTATAATACTCTATAAATGCACTGACATCTCGCCGCGGCATAAAAGTACCATCAGGCCACTGATAGCTTGACGCAATATATAAATCTCTGGGATCCCTATCAACAACAATAGCATACGGATCATTAAAAAACGCAAAACTTTGCTCTGGGTTGTTTCCCTCAAACGGCTGGTCTAGTACCACAATTTTTGAAAAATCAGCTCCTGATATTTCTAACAAATCATTCACATATTTTTTTGCTTCGGAATAAAAGTTTTCAGGCTTAATACAAACCCTCATTTTTCTCATTGGCCAACCGCTGTATAGTTTTTTTGTCCGCGATTCATAGATTGGAATAACAAATTTTTTGAAACATAATACAAGTATATTTTTTAAAATACACTTCGTTTCATAGTCTTCATTATCAAATCCGTTATATTCGGTCTGTGTAATTGAGTCAATAAAATCTTTTGTAATTTTCAGATAAGCATTTTTATCGCGATATATTTTTTTTACATACGGCGTTTTGGCAAATCTAGAAGCATCAAGAAATCTTTTTATCGCATAATCACCAGACATCTGTCTAGAGTACTGTTTCATTAGATGATACTCTAAATCCTGCAAGCCATCTACTTTAAATGCAAATTGGCATTCTGCCCTATCGATAATTTGTGTAGTGTTAAACTCTTTTAGATAGTCTTTAACTGCACTACTTCCCGTTCCCCCATAACCACAAGCACCTACTATCATTTATACTACATCCTTTCCCATATTGTTTTGGGTTTTTAAAAATCGCCACAAATATACTGGTTGTATAACGCATACTGGAATATAAGATATGATATTGGCACACACAATTCCAATCCATGAATTTGTCGCCACAGCTAAAATATACGACAAAGGAATGTTCAGAATTGCTCCAAACGTCAAAAAGATAGCTTGAGCTTTTAAGACACCTAATCCATTAGCAATTGTTGAATTAACTGAATTCCAAATAGCGAAAGCCGAATATATTACGAACAATATCGTATAGCCCGTTTTAATAACATATCCATCTCCTAACCAAACTTTAACTATGTAAGGCAACAAAGGAACCAATCCCATCATCGCAACACCTGCCACAATCGCAAGTCCTAGTAATGAAGTATATAGCCTTCTAATCCACAAGAAGTCCTTATTTGCCATTCCTTTTGTTACAGCTGACCATATTGGTGTCATCGCTAAGCCAAATATCGTAATACATACGTTTGTCAATTTATAGTATGGTTGATATTCTACAACATCCGACACCTGACAAAAATGTGATATAAGGAACTCATTAGTATTCCCGATTAAAACAGATGCAAATTGAAGAACAAAGAAGACAATTCCCATTCCTAAAATTGTTCTAGCATACTCTTTTTTATAATAAAGTAGCCTTGGCTTACAATCTTTCAATTTTGAGAGAAACACTATAATCGTTGCAATTACTAATGGGATGTTTACTGCTAAAATATTCACATATGCCAACCGAAGCAAATCTGTTTCCGCATTCGTATGCGGTATAATATTAATCGCCAGCAATATAATTATATTTGAGAGCAGTGCTAATGCATTGTTGACTGAAGAGAGCTGTAATGCATATAACACAGAATTTATTAATCGCAAAAAGAATTGAAGCATTAATCCTGTGAATACTATCTCTACCGCTTTCTTCATTGTACGACAGCTAATATAGTTTTCTGGCACTGCAAAAATTGCGTTCCAATTAATATATGGAAAGATTATTTTCGCAACAATTATAATTGCTGCAGAAAATATGCCTATCATCATATACGCAGACGATATATATTTTTTCACATCATCTTGTTTGTTTTCAGTAATCGCAATAGTCAAGTGGTTTCTTAATCCATTTCCAATTCCGAGATCAAATGATAATACCCAATTCAATACTGACAATAAAGTAAGCCACACCCCCAAAACCGTTTGATCGTTAAAATATCTAATATACGCAGGCAGCGTAAAAAGAGAAACAATCATTGATCCGCCTTTTACTAAAAAGGCGGCAATGACATTCAATATGATATTTTTGTTTTTTTTATCACTAACAGAGTTTAATATATCCATCGTTATTGACTTTCACAAATTTGTAAAGGATTATTTAAAGCATTTCTTCCAAAACATTCGCAATTCTCTCACAAGCATGACCATCCCCATATGGGTTGCTTGCCTTGCTCATCGCCTCATACTCATCCTTATCAGACAGCAGACGGCTGAACTCTTTATAAATCGTTTCTTCTTCCGTACCAACCAACTTCAGCGTACCTGCTGCAATACCTTCCGGACGCTCCGTGGTATCACGCATCACCAGAACAGGCTTGCCCAAAGAAGGAGCTTCCTCCTGAATTCCACCAGAATCCGTCAGAATCAGGTAGCTACGGCTCAGAAAGTTGTGGAAGTCCAAAACGTCCAGCGGTTCAATAATGTGAATACGATCGTCATTTCCAAGATACTCATTTGCGGTTTCGCGTACAACGGGATTCATATGAATGGGATAGATTGCCTTAACATCAGGATGCTCATCCATCACACGGCGAATTGCCTTAAACATGTGACACATAGGCTCACCGAGGTTCTCACGGCGATGAGCAGTAATCATAATCAGACGGCTATCCTTTGCCCATTCCAACTCGGGGTGCGTATAGTTCTCCCGCACGGTGGTCTTCAACGCGTCAATAGCCGTATTTCCAGTAACATGGATGCTATCTGGATCTTTACCCTCTTTCAGCAGATTCTGCTTAGAAAGCTCTGTAGGTGCAAAGTTGAATTTACTGATAATTGAAACCGCCTGACGGTTGAACTCTTCCGGATACGGGCTATAAATATTGTAGGTGCGCAGACCGGCTTCTACATGACCTACAGGAATCCGCATATAGAAACATGCCAACGCAGTCACAAAGGTCGTGGATGTATCTCCGTGAACCAATACTATATCAGGCTTTTCCGTTTCCAGAACAGCCTTGATACTATTCAGAATATTGGTAGTTACATCAAACAGCGTCTGCTTATCCTTCATAATGGACAGATCATAGTCCGGGGTGACATCAAATGCTTCAAGAACCATGTCCAGCATCTGACGGTGCTGGCCTGTCACGCAAACAATTGTTTGAAGATTTGTTCTTTTCTTTAATTCATTAACTAGTGGACACATCTTAATCGCTTCTGGACGAGTGCCGAAAACGAGCATAACCTTTTTCATTTTGTATTTTTCTCCTTATTTCATTTTGTTCTTTGCATATTCACAAAAGGATTCATAACTCTCAAATTGAGGCTTATGATTTTTTAAGTAAAGCAAGCATTTATCGTAATTTCCAGTTTCACTCATCTTTGATTTATACAGATCCGTCAACTGCTCGTTCGAAGAAAACAAATAGAAATACTCATGGAAAATAGATTTATCTGGCACCTTGCCAAATCTTTGATAATAGAGCCTGTAAATATCGACAGCTTCTTTTAACTGGTTTGCCTCTCGCTTTTGAATATATTCTTCTATCGAGCAAACACGCTTAGCTGGATTTCCAGCGTATACAGAATTTTCTTGAACTTTTCCAGAAACAACAGCGCCTGCTCCAATTACCACATTGTCTCCTATCTCACTTCCAGCCAGAATTGTTGCGCCCCAGCCAATAAAAACATTATTTCCGATAATAACCGGCTTTTGCTTACCTAGTAGATGTCCATTGTTTATATTATTACAGACAAAGACGCTATAATCATGTGTCAAGAGTGTCACTGGACCTGTCATTACAACATTTGATCCGATTGTGATCAAATGCAAATTCAACATGTCAATATATGTCTTATTCGGTGAAAAAATCGTAACGTTTTTTCCTACTGTACCCCCCCCCATTTTTATTTTATTGATATAATCCTCGCTGCTTGCTTTATAACCAAGCAACAATTTTCGAACAATATATTTAAGCATGTCTTTCACTCCTATTAAACCAGAAAAGCTTCAATTGCGTTAATGTAGTAGTTGTCATTGTAATATTTATCAAACAAGTTGTTATAATCCCTATAAATGCTATTCGGGTCAATCTTTTTCTTTTCTATATTTATTATCGATCGAACAAAAGATTCATCATTATTTTCTACAACAAAGTAATCGCTTTCGTTTGCAATTTCTTGATACAGTACAATCGCATCCGAAACGACAGGTATAATTCCTGCCGAAAGATAATTTGAAAGCTTTGTTGGGGACGCCACATTATTAACCGTTATATCATCTCTAATAATAAATCCATATTTACATCTTTTAATTGCGTCATTTAAATCATCAGATTTCACATATCCAATATGATAATTTTTAATCTCAAGCCTTTTTGCGACATCTTCAGCTTTCTTTTTTTCTTTTGTATATATATATAACTCTGCATCTGGGATAATTGTATTTATCTTTTTAAACAGAAGCAGTGTCTTGTCAAAACACTGCCAATTTGCTAATGATCCTGCATAAACAAAGCTGGGATGATCATATTTCTGCTCAACAAAGAATGCGTCCTTATTAATTGAGCAGTTATAACAGGGCATTATAAACGTCTTATGCGATAATTTCAGTCTATATTTTTTTTCGTAATGGGTAAGCATTGCCTTAGAAACCATGAAAACTTTTTCTGCATTAGAAAGCGCCTGTCTTTCTATCAGCGACATTAAAGCAAAATCAATTTTTCCCTTTCCCCTTAGCTGTCGCTCTTCCGGATATACCCCTTGCATCCAAATAGCATATCTAATTTTCTTTTTTAAGCACACTCGAAATGCATCCGAAATTGTATATAGTAGAACAAAATCTCCATCAGCAATATCATTTACACTTTCAACTCTGACAAAGTTGCATTTTTTTACTACACCATATGCAGATTTAATAATATCAAGATAGTGATTTATAACTTCATCATTAATACCCTGTTGTCCATAAATCAAATATCTCATATATTCACCTTTCTCTTTTCTAAAGCACGGATTCTAGCCAACGCAAAGATCGCCAAAATATAACACGAAAGACCTATTCCATTTGCAAACTGGACAGCCATTATGACAAGGAAAGAAACACCCAAGGCAACATCGTACCTATTCAAAGCATTTCCAATTGATGTTTTCATAGTATCCACGAGAAACCATACATAGATTATTGCGGCAACTGGACCAAGTTCAAGAATCACTGATAACAAGAAACTAAATGTTGAATACGTACCATATAATTGATTCAGAACTGTTGGGGCCATGTTGCATCCTATCCCAAGCGGGAAAATCCGAATCGCTTTGATCGCATTCTTCATAAATATCAATCTAGTAGAATTATCGGCATCGAGGATGTTTGACGTTTTTAGCGCGATACTTAAAAAATCCGATATAGTTCTTTCCTGAAACATTCTATCGATAGTTTTATGACCACCCAATATAAGCAGTGCCCCTGCAATTGCTCCGATTAAAAGTATCTGTTTAAGTGTCGTTTTTTTTATTTGATGTTCCTTCAATGTACATATTGCGAAAAAAAGAGCAATAGTTAAAGCATATGCTGCAAATGTTCCACTTCCAGATATCAATGTTAAAATTGTAACAACAGATACCGCAACTGCAATAGTTTTTCTTTTTGAACAATTTGTCCATACAATCAAAACAACTGCACTTAAATAGCTAATGAAATGAGATGCTTCTAGGAAAAGTCCTGATGCTCTATAAGAATATATTAAGCTTTCGTTTTGTATTAAGATTGAACGATTTTCCCATGGAATCGATACATAATAGAATGGTTGAGGAAACACATTATACAGGGAAAAGTAAGTTCCCCGCGCGAAACATATATATTCAGCCACGCATACAATAACATTGATAAAAAAGCCCGCTGTTATCCCTTTAATAAAACTATCAACATCATCCTTATAAATTATCACGCATACATAATACATAAATACCAAAGTATAAGTTATAAGTCCAGAAAAAAAACTCGTCACTTTTGCATCCGGCACAATGAACATGACAAAAAAAAGAAGAACAATCGAAAAATAGCAACAGCCATAGAACATGGATAACCTTCTATCCGTCAATACAAGTGCCTTTTCAACTTCTTTATGACGTGTCAACAAGTTAAACAGAAACACTACAAATGTCACAAGCTGAAAAATATTAATATACGTATTGCTTATTTTAAAACAATATATAACATTCTGACATGTCATGATTCCCAAAATAAACGCAACTTTTGAATTCATTGTTGTGTTTTTATAATAGTTCAATCGATTTTTAAGCATTTTTCTTCTCGCAGCTCATAAAATAATATTCTTCCAGTTTTTTTGTTTCAAGCTTCAGGTCATATCCTTTTTGAACAATATATTTTGAAGGATTTTCTTCTTTTCGCATTGTTTTATACTCTAGTGCCTTATCTGCCCACTCTTCAGGACTTTGCTTTAAACTTAAATAGGAACTCTGTGGGAGAATTGCAGCGTCTTTTGTAATTGTATCCGCAAATAATGCGGGCACTCCAAGTGCCTGTGCCTCTACACCTGTTACAGGCAGGCCTTCAAACAAAGATGGCATAATCAACAAATCAAATGCTTGCATAATTTTGTTAACATCTGATCTAAAGCCTAAAAACATAACTCTATCGTCGATTCTCAAATCTATGCATTTTTTCTTGATTGTCTCTTCGAGTCCTCCCGATCCAACGCATACTAGCACAGCGTTCTTTTCCTTTTTATAAATTTTCTCAAACACGTCGATTAGAAAGTCATGATTTTTGGGTTCCATAAATCTTCCAACATGACCAACAACAAATTTATTGCTAATGTTTAACTTCTCTCTGATTTCATCACGTTCTTCCTTATCATACTTAAATTTTTCTATATCAATAGCATTGTGGATTATCTTTACTCTTCCAGTTTTTACAGCAAACCGTCCAAATAAATACTTTCCTGCTTCTGGAGAACATGCAAATTTATCAGTTGTAAGAAGACTTGCGGGAATCTTGAGGCAATTAGCTGCAAGTCTCTGAATTACTTTTTCAGATATTGTTCGACTCGAGTGTGAATGCAATATTCTGACGTTGATTCCATATTTTTTTGCATACCAGAGCACAAAAAAAGCTTTGGCCGAAGCATGTGCATGAATAATGTCATACTTTCCTTTGTTTTCTTTAAAAAACATTTCAGTATCATGCAAACTTTTAAAAAAAGTTGTTCGTCTTGTATATGTTGGTACAATATACACCTCACATCCGAATTTTTTTACTCTTTCCGGATAATTGTCTTTTTTTCCAGTGTCATATGACAGAATATCTACACGAACTTTTTGGGGATTGAAATTCTCAATCCACTTCAAAGCCATTTCTTGAATTCCTCCTGCATTTCCTATTCCGTCCATAAAGAAAAGCACGTTGATTCTTGTATTCATTTTTAATCCTTTTCTAAAATATCTGCCAGCTTTTTTGCATACCCAGAGCTATCATATTTTTGAGACTTCTCTAGCGCTCTTTTGCCTATCGTTTTTCTTGCTTCTGAATCATTTGCCAGCTCTATTATTTTTTCTTTCAAATTATCCGTAAAGTTTTCAGCGTTTTTGTCAATGACTATTGCACTATCGTTTCCAACGTATTCTGGAATTCCTCCCGAATTTGTCGTTATGACCGGAAGGCCTGCGGCCATCGCTTCTATCATAGTTAAACCAGCCGGTTCATTCCATGTAGATGGTAAAACCGCGATATCTGCACAATGATAGTACTTTCCAATGTCACTATTCGAAACAAAACCCGTGAAAACAATTTGATTTTTCTTCTTCTCTACCAGTTTGTGCAATTGCTTTTCAAAATCACCTTTTAAATCCGCTCCAAAATAAAAGCTTCCCACGATAAGTAGCTTTATATTTTTCTGTTCAATCGCGTTAAACGCTTCTATTAATTCCTTCGTACCCTTTTCTTTGCACAGTCTTCCTACATAAATGATAACAATATCTGTGTCTTGGAACCCAAATTTACACCTCAAGTCTCTCCTGCTATCACTTTGTTCGAAAATATGCTTCACATCAATTACGTTATATAACACCTGATATTTTGTGCTTTTAATATTAGGAAATCGTTGTTTTACTGTTTTGTTAATATAACTACTTACTCCTATAATTTTCTGAGAGTGTGAAATAATATCCTTACATCCAAATGCACTTCCGATTTCATTATGGAGGTGATAGTAAATTTTATCCTGATACTTTTTTCCGTTACCAAAAAGTTTTACGCACCAAAACAGAGTCGCTGTATTCTCGACAATCAAATAGTCATAGTCGTTTTTTTTCAATTGCTTCGCCACTTCCACGATATATGCTATACGGTGCATTATAAAACGAAAAGACATTTGCTTATCTGTTCGAATAATTTTCTTGGCAAAATAGTAAATAACTCTATCAATCCATTCTACAAGCCATTTATTCTGAACAAAAACAAATTTTGTATTATTGTATTCTTTTTCTTTGTCCTTTGCCTCCTTATCAAAAGTACTATAAACTATTAAATCAAATTGTTTATTTGCTTCATTACTTATCGCGATTTTTTCTATTAATGTTTCAACTGCGCCTCCTCTTACAGCTGGAACAGGAAAATAGCCCGATGATATTATTGCAACGCTTTTACTCAATCCCCATTCTCCTTTTCAAGACCCATTATCTATGCAATTTCAGCATAATCAAAATATTTATTCTCTTATAACTTTTTCATAGTCGATTTTATACTGTTCAGCCATAACTTTTGTGTTATACATATTCAAAACATCCTGATATGCTTGGTCAGTAATTCTTTTTATATCTGCCTGACAGTTTTTGTTTCTGCACTTTTCAATTACCTCAACAAATTCCTTCGCCATCTCACAGACAAAACCGTTTTTATCGTTGTGCACAACATCACGATTTCCAATTACATTACTAACCAAGCACACTTTTTTCATATACATAGATTCTAGTAACGAAATTGGCAACCCTTCCCATCTACTTGGAAGGAGAAAAACATCTGCATTGACCGCATATCTAATTGCAGTGCTTCGATCAGTCCATCCTGTGATTTCGATGTTCTTGCTCGTGAGTTGTTCTCGAAGTTCTCCATCACCAATCCAAACAAATTTCACATCTGGAATTGATTCAGCTATCTCATTAAACAGTGTGGGATTTTTCTGATGACAAATTCTTCCCAACGTATAAACCGTAAATGGATGTTCAATTTTTTCAGTCTTATCAATTATCTCCTGAAGTTCTGCCATGTTGATGCCGTTGTTCACATAAGTAGCACGCTTAGTAAGTTTCAGGGATTCTTGGTGCTCCCCCACACTGCAACTAATAGTCGTGCAATTTCGTTTAGCACACACCGATTCAATGAACTTAAACATTCTGCGCTTTATTGGTTTATAATTTTCCATCAGGAAACTGTAACCATGCGGGGTATAGAACATTGGAACTTTTCCATTAAAAGCCATCCGACCAATCGCACCTGCTTTACTACTATGTAGATGGATCACATCCGGCTTAATTTCTGCCGCGATTTTTTTCACTTCAAAAAATGCTGCAATATCTTTCACAGGATTGATTGCCCGCTCAAAATTTTTGACTTCAATTAAATGAATTCTTTTATCGAAATAATCTTTATAGTTCTGTGGTGTCTGTTTTCGTACTGCATAAGCAATGTACATGTCATAAGAATTGACAAGCTCATTGGCAAGGTCAACTATATAAGTAAAAACGCCTCCGCCCATAGCTTCGACTATATATAGTATTTTCTTTTTCTCCGCCACAGGTTTTTCCTCCATTAATTCCGTCAAAAATCATTACTATATACCCATCCAAAAAGAGGATATATCTTTTACTTACTCCCCACGCCCCAGCAGGCACACCTTAAACGTTTTAAAAATAATCTTCCAATCCACCCAGAAGCTGCGCTCCTTGACATATTTCACATCCAGATCCATCCACTCTTCAAAAGAGAGGTCGTTGCGGTGCGGGG
>ENA-OROL01001171-OROL01001171.1-human-gut-metagenome-genome-assembly--contig:-NODE-1171-length-22667-cov-4.023395_pt1 | contig 22667 bp, 18 predicted proteins | sample MGYA00242128_ERZ509048 | MGnify/ENA primary metagenome ERZ509048 (study PRJEB26280, sample SAMEA2338750) | human gut metagenome | biome: human gut; feature: human-associated habitat; material: faeces...
TTTGCGGACATTTAAGAAGATATAAAAAGATAGTCAAAAAGACATATATAATTTATATTAACAACTAGTGAATTATATAGTAAAATGTGATAAAGTAAGCATGGTTAGGACATTCTAACCAATGCTTGCTTTTTTTGTGCCGTAAAACGATAAAATATCATATATTGACACAAAATTTTGAAGTGGTAATATAATGAATATATGAACGATTGTTCATATAGGAATGTGAAAGGGTGAGTCTGAAGGAGGCAAATATGTTTTTGGAGATTAAGGGAATCAAAAAGCATTATGGAGAAGGCGAGAGCCGGGTGGAAGTATTGAATGGTATTGACATAGAAGTTAATAAAGGGGAAATCGTTGTATTACTTGGTCCATCAGGTTCTGGTAAGTCAACACTGCTTAATATAATTGGTGGTATTGACGATGCAGACGAGGGTTACATATCAATAGATGGCGAAAAGACAGCAGATATGAATGAGAAGCGTCTCACACAGTACAGAAGAAAGCATCTCGGATATGTTTTTCAGATGTATAATCTTATACCTAACCTTACTGTAAGAGAGAATATTGAGGTTGGTGCTTACCTAAGTGATAAGGCACTTGATACAGATGAGATTCTTAATACATTAGGACTTTCAGACCATGCTGATAAGAAGCCTAATCAGTTATCAGGCGGACAGCAGCAGAGAACTTCAATAGGAAGAGCACTTATTAAAAATCCAGATATCCTGTTGTGTGATGAGCCTACAGGAGCACTTGATTACAACACATCTAAGGATATTTTAAAGCTTATTGAAGACGTTAATAAGAGGTATGGTAATACTATAATAATAGTTACACATAATGACGCTATCAAAAATATGGCAGACAGGGTTATTACATTAAGAGATGGCAGAATCCGTAAGAACTATGTTAATGATAACAAGATTGCAGCAGCAGACCTTGAATGGTAAGAGAGGAGTTAAGTATGAGAAATCCTTTAAATAAGCGTCTGCCAAGAGAATTAAAGCATGACTTTGGTAAATATCTTGTTATATTCTTATTTATGGTTATGATGATTTCCTTAGTAAGCGGATTCCTTGTAGCAGACAACAGTGTTAAGCACTCATATGATGAGGGCTTTAATAAATATAATCTTGAAGATGGACATTTTACATTAGATAAAGAGCCTGACAGTTCTCTTATAAAAGATATTGAGAATAAAACTGACAGCAAGCTTTACGACTTAAGATATTTTGAGGAAGATGAGGCTGACAGCGGTGATACAATCAGAGTGTATAAAGACAGGACAAAGGTTAATCTTGAGTGCGTTATGGAAGGCAAAATGCCTGCTGCCGATAACGAAATAGCACTTGACCGTATGTATGCACAGAATGCAAAGATTAAGATTGGCGACACAATTAAGCTCGCAGGAAAAGAATTAAAGGTTACCGGTTTTGTTGCAGTTCCTGATTACAGCTGCCTTTTTGAGAATAATTCAGACATGATGTTTGACTCAACTAATTTTTCTATTGCTGTTATGACTGATAATGGCTTTGAAAATGTTTCAAGCAATCATGTCAAATATAATTATGCATGGAAATATAACAAAGAGGTTTCAGGAGATAAAGCAGAAAAAGAGGCTTCTGATGAATTTCTTAAAAATCTTGGCGATGTTATCAAAGAATATGATACAAAGCTTATAATGAGTGGCAATAATGAGATTATGAACATATCTGATTATCTGCCAAGATATACTAACAAGGCTGTTAATTTCACAGGAGATGATATGGGTTCAGATAAGGCAACAATTATGCTTTTTGACTATATTGTAGTGGTTGTAATTGCATTTGTATTCGCTGTTACAACATCTAACACAATCAGTCAGGAGGCAGGTGTTATCGGAACTCTCCGTGCATCAGGCTATAAGAGGAGTGAGATTGTAAGACATTACATGGTCCTTCCTGTTGCTGTAACAATGGTTGCTGCTGTTGTTGGTAATATACTTGGTTACACAATTCTGGAAAAGTTTTTTGTAAATGTGTATTATAACAGCTACAGTCTGTGTACTTACGCGACACTTCTTAATGCAGAAGCATTTGTTGATACGACAGTTATTCCAATTATCATTATGTTTGTTGTTAATCTTATTGTGCTTGAAAAGAAGCTCCGGCTTTCTCCGCTTAAGTTCTTAAGACATGAGCTTACTAACAGAAAAAGAAAGAAGCTTATAAAGTTAAGCCACAAACTTCCTTTCATGACAAGATTCAGATTAAGGATAATGTTCCAGAATATACCTAATTATCTGACATTGTTCTTAGGAATACTGATTGCAGGTGCACTTGTTGTATTCAGTATCATGTTCGAGCCGCTTATTGATGATTATGCTGATGTTGTTAAGAAGTCACAGATATGTGATTATCAGTATGTGTTAAAAAGTCAGGCAGAAACTGATGTTTCTGGTGCAGAAAAGTACTGTGTGACATCACTTGATACAACTGATGAAAAATACATGACAGATGATATTATGATATATGGTATTCAGGATAACAGCAGGTATGTTGATGTGGATATCAAGGATGATGAGATACTTGTATCTAATGGTGTAATGGTCAAATACGGACTTAAAAAAGGTGATACATTTAAATTGAAGGATCCTTATTCTGATGAAGAGTTCGAATTCACAATAGCAGGAAGTTATAAATATGATGCTGCACTTGCAGTATTCATGACAAGAAAAAACTTTATTGATACATTTCACAAGGCTGATGATTACTTCACTGGATACTTCACAGACAAGAAGCTGACAGATATTGATGACAAATATGTTGCTTCAATAGTTACATATGAAGACCTTATCAAAGTGTCTAACCAGATGAAGGTTTCAATGGGCGAGATGATGTATATACTGAAGTATTTTGGAATTATAATGTTCGTGCTTCTTATGTATCTGTTATCTAAACAGATTATTGAAAAGAATGCACAGTCAATTTCAATGACTAAGATTCTTGGCTTCAAGAATGGAGAGATTGGAGGACTGTATATAGCTGCAACTTCAATTATGGTAGTTATATCACTGGTTGTTTCTGTACCTATAGTAAATGCTATGCTTAAATGGGCATTCTCATCATATCTTTACACTATGATGACAGGATATATTCCATACATGGTTAGAAGAAGCTGCTTTGTTGAGATGGTTATTCTTGGAATTGTATGCTATGCGGTTGTTGCTGTGCTTCAGCTTGTGAAGATTTCTAAGATTCCTAAGACGGATGCATTGAAAAATGTAGAGTAAGGGTTTTATGGTGTATTGCACTTCAGACACGCTCCCGCTCGTGGAAGTGCGCAGCGGTACTAAGTTCACTGCTCCCTTCGGGAGTGCGTTCACTAAGTGCCGGCGCACTTCCAACGGTCTGAAGCTGCAACACACCATAAAACAGGCCTGCCTGAGTGTGTGCTTGTTCCCCTTCGGGGAACATCGCATTTTTGATGTGATACCTATTTGTAGTCGTATTATCGGCGGATTTATAGGTAGAAATAAGGAAAAATCATGTATTATTTTGATAATTATTCTGTAAACACCTATAAGACAGTTCATAGGACTCGTCTTATAGGTGTTTTTTGCTGGAAATTATTGGAATGAGTGAAAAAGTACCTATATGTGCTTATGAAAAATGATATTTATAGGAACGGTAATTCCACATGAATAAATCTATACGAAAATAAAAATCACATAAAAGAATCCACATGAAAATAAAAGCAGCATAAACCAAGACGTAACCAGGAGATACAGAGACGGTTACATGAAAATGCAAATCGAGTTATATTGAAAGGAAAATAGAGGATTACAAGCAAAATCAAACCGGTTTCACAACGATAAGCAGGAATCTACATAGAAATCAGGTTGACATCACAAGAATATACATATATAATTACCACTGGTAATTATCGGAAATAATTAACAGAGGTAATTAATGAAATGATTGCCTCTTATGGCTATATAACTTAAGGAGACGAATGTATTATGAAACCGGACAAGATTAAGAGAATGCTGGATGCCTGTTATCTGGCTAAGAGGATTAGGGAACTGCTGCCAGAGCTGCCATATGGGGTTGCACCTGCTTATATCCAGTATATTGATGTAATTCATCATCTGTTGGAGACTAATGATTGTGTTAAGGTTTCGGACATCAGTGACTGGCTTAATCTTCCAAGACCGGGTGTTACACGTACTGTCAAGGATATGGAAGTTAAGGGATATCTTAAGAAGACTACTTCACAGGAAGATGCAAGGATAACTTATATTACGGTTACGGATAAGGGAGAAGAGTTGTCTAAGAAGTATGATGCGGATTATTACAGCCGTCTTAGCGGACATCTGACGGATATTAGTGATGAAGAGGCTGATTCTATGATTGAGACTATTAACAAATTCTACAAGGTGATGAGCGAAAGGAAAGTTGACATTGAATAATTCAAAATCAGATTTTACACAGGGAAGTATATTAGGGAAGCTGATTCCCTTTATGATGCCAATACTTGGGGCATTAATATTACAGGCAGCATATGGTGCAGTTGACTTGCTTGTTGTTGGAAGATTTGGAACTACTGAAGGCCTTTCAGCCGTATCGACAGGAAGCCAGGTACTTAATTTAGTTACATTTGTTATAACACAGTTTGCAATGGGTGTTACAGTGCTTATTGCAAGATATATTGGTGAGAAGAAGCCGGAACAGATAGGAGCTTTGATTGGCGGAGCTATTGTTGTGTTTACAATGATTTCAGTGGTGCTTTTCATTGTTATGATTGTCTTTTCAAGACAGATTGCAGTTATAATGCAGGCACCTAAAGAAGCAGTAGGTCTTACATCTGTATATGTAAAAATATGTGGTTCAGGAATATTCTTTATAGTTGCATATAATCTTCTTTCAGCAATATTCAGGGGACTTGGAGACAGCAAATCACCTCTTATATTCGTTGCAGTTGCATGTGTTATTAATATTGTAGGTGACATTGTTCTTGTTGCAGGGTTTAACATGAATGCTTCGGGAGCTGCTATTGCGACAGTCGCAGCACAGGCGGTAAGTGTTATATTTGCACTTGTATTACTTTTTAAGAGAAAACTTCCGTTTAAGATAACTAAGAAAGATTTCTCAATTAACAGACATTGTAGGAGAGCATTAAAGGTTGGTCTTCCGCTTGCATTACAGGAATTTCTTACACAGGTTTCGTTCCTTGCACTGTGTGCATTCGTTAACAGACTGGGATTACAGGCATCGTCAGGATATGGTGTTGCATGTAAAATAGTTAATTTTGCAATGCTCATACCAAGTTCACTTATGCAGTCAATGGCATCATTTGTTTCACAGAATGTCGGTGCCGGCAATGAAAAGAGAGCAAAGAAGACGATGTTTGTCGGTATTGGTGTCGGACTTGTGATAGGCTGTATAGTATTCATGTTAGTGATGTTTAAGGGTGACCTTCTCACAGCAATATTTACAACTGACGAGGCTGTTATACAGAATGGATATGATTACCTTAAGGGATTTGCGTTAGAGACGATTGTTACAGCAATATTATTCAGCATGATTGGATATTTTAATGGGCATGACAAGACAGTATGGGTAATGATTCAGGGACTTACACAGACACTGCTTGTCCGTCTGCCGTTTGCGTATTATATGAGTATACAGCCTCATGCGAGCCTTACTAAGATTGGTCTGGCTGCACCTGTAGCAACTATTTTTGGAATTGTGTTAAATGTGGTATTCTTTATCTGGTGTAACAGAAAAGAGAAGGCAGAGCATAACAGTTAATGATAAAATATATCGATAAATGTGTTTTGGAATGTGAAATATTGACATTAAAATATAAAGATAATATACTCATAACGGTGTTATATAACACTGTTATAGATAGGAGGCGTGAGTGTCTAAGGCGGTTGAAGGTGTTACTGAGAAGATAGAAGAATGTGCCAAAAAAGAATTTAAGAGCAAGGGCTATGTTGAGGCTTCGTTAAGAACTATTGCAATGGAAGCGGGAACTACAACCGGTTCAATATATTCGCGATATGGTGGAAAAGAAGGCCTTTTTTCAGCATTAGTGGAGCCGGCAGCAAGAGAGTTTACGGAAATTTTTGAGAATGTCCAGAAACAGTTCCATGCGATGGAGAGTGACAGGCAGAAAGAAAGCCTTGATGAATACTCAAGAAATGGAATGATACAGCTTGTAGAGTATATGTATGACCATTTTGAAGAGTTTAATCTTCTGGTGAATTGTTCTTATGGTACGAGGTTCCAGAATTTTGTTGAACATCTGGTTGATATTGAGACAGATTATACATACAAATATATGGAAGCAGTCGGTCTTAAGTTCAAGGAGGGAAGACCTTTGACAAAGGATTTCATGCATATTATGAATACCGCACTTTTTGAGAGCTTTTTCGAGGTAATAAGACATAATATGTCTAAGGAAGAGGCGATGGAGTATATTGATCTGCTTGAAAAGTATCACAGCGCAGGCTGGAGCGTAATATACAATGACTGTAAATAATAATATATGGCTGTCACAAATGGCAGCCTTTATTTAAAGGCGTAGGTTAGTGATATCTTACTTAGAATAGTGCTATATAACAAAGCAGTAAAGCAAGGAGGATTATTATGGCAAAGAAAGATGAAAAGTCAGATACAATTAAGCAGTTGTTTGGATATGCTGGTAATTACAGGTATCTGACAATTGCGTCATGGGTACTTGCTACGATAAGTGCTTTCGTTGCACTTGTACCATTTTATTTTATATGGAGATTGATTAAAGAGGTGCTTCGTGTTGCACCTGATTATGGCAATGCGCAGAACTTGTCAGTATATGGCTGGAGTGCCGTTGCATTTGCAATAGGAGCAATGCTTATATACATAGGAGCTCTTATGTGTTCGCATTTGTCAGCCTTCAGGATTCAGGCAAATATGCGCTCGAAGCTTATGAGACATATACTTACACTTCCACTTGGTTTTATGGACGAAGAGGGAAGCGGTAAGGTAAGAAAGATTGTCAATGAATCGAGTGCTGCGACAGAAACTTATATTGCACACCAGCTTCCCGACAAATGTGTTGCAACAGCCACACCAATCGGGCTTGCAATTCTTCTTTTAGTGTTTGACTGGAGATTAGGACTTCTGTGCCTTATTCCGGTTGTAATCGCATTTGCAGTAATGAGCTGCATGATGGGCGACAGTATGAAAAAGAAGATGGCAGAGTACCAGAATGCATTGGAGGAAATGTCGAGCGAGGCGGTTGAGTATGTGAGAGGAATTCCTGTTGTCAAGACATTTGGACAGTCAGTGTTTTCGTTCAAGAGATTCAGGGATTCCATTAAAAAATATGAGAAATGGACAGTATCCTACACAAAGGATTTAAGAATCCCTATGATGGGCTATACTGCTGCGATTAATGCAGGATTTGCAATACTTATTGCAGGAACATTTCTTTTTGGCGGAATTAAGAGCGGTACGGTAAATAACACATTTTTACTGAATCTGATGTTTTATATAATTATTACGCCTATTATTACCGTCACACTTACAAAGATGATGTATGCGGGCGAGAATACAATGATTGTTGAGGACGCACTTTCACGAATCAATGGTATACTTGATAGAAAGCCGTTAGAGCAGACTACCGAGAAGAAGCATCCTGTGGATACATCTATCATATTTGAAAATGTATCATTCAGATATACGGGTGCGGCAAATGATGCACTGCATGATGTCAGTTTTAAGATAAATGCGGGTGAGCAGGTCGCATTTGTCGGACCTTCTGGAGGTGGAAAAACTACTATTGCAAGACTTATCGCAAGATTTGCAGATGTCACAGAGGGAAATATATTAATCGGCGGTGTAAATGTTAAGAATATTGATGAGAAAGAGCTTATGGATACAGTATCTTTCGTGTTTCAGGACAGCCATCTGCTTAAAATGTCTATACTGGATAATGTCCGCATGGGTAAGAAGGACGCCACAAGGCAGGAGGCTATGGAAGCATTAAAGAATGCACAGTGCGATGATATTATCGAGAAGCTTCCTGATGGAATAGACACGGTAATAGGTTCGAAGGGAACTTATCTGTCAGGCGGTGAATCCCAGAGAATTGCTATAGCAAGAGCAATGTTAAAGAATTCTCCTATACTTATACTTGATGAAGCTACTGCATTTGCTGATCCTGATAATGAGGCAAAGGTGCAGGCAGCATTTGAAAGGCTTTCACATGGAAAGACAGTTATTATGATTGCCCACAGATTGTCGTCAGTTACTGGAGTTGACCGTGTATATGTATTAAAGAACGGTCAGATTAACCAGAGTGGAAAGCATGATGAACTGGCAGAGTCAGGCGGATTGTATGCACATATGTGGGAGAAATATAACCAATCAGTAAACTGGAAAGTGGGTGTGTAATATGAGAGAAAAGCTTATGCATAAATATGCGCTTTCAAGTCAGGGCGCTAAGGATATGATTAATGCGTTCATATCAGTTACAATATCTGATTTGATACTGATGATACCCGTGTCTTTATTGTATTTTCTTGTTAATGATTATATGGAAGGAAATCTGGCAGGAAGAGGCGGATTCTATATTGCCGGAGTTATTATTACACTTGCATTGATTGCGGTATCAACATATATCCAGTATAATGCAACATTTTTATCAACATATGTAGAGAGCGGCGTAAGACGAATTACACTTGCTGAGAAATTAAGAAAAATTCCGCTTTCATTCTTTGGAAAGAAGGATTTGTCTGACCTTACAAGTACTATTATGGCAGACTGCGCACAGATGGAGACAGCTTCATCACATTTTATACCGGAACTTGTCGGAGCATGCATATCTACAGCATTTGTTGCAATAGGACTGTTCTTCTTTGATTGGAGAATGGCAATCGCAGCACTGTGGGTTCTGCCGATATCTTTTATTATAGTTGGATGCTCTGGAAAGGTTCAGAGAAAGCTTAGTGAAAAGCAGATGAAATTAAAAATGTCGTGTGCAGACGGAATTCAGGAGTGTCTCGAAAGTATCAGGGATATTCAGGCATATAATACTCAGGAAGAGTATATGAAGGGGCTTGATGAAAAGATTAAGGCGGTAGAGAAGCATGCTGTAATTACAGAGCTTGGAACTGCTGTATTTGTCGGAAGCGCACAGATGATTCTTAAGCTTGGTATTGCAACAGTTGCTTTAGTTGGTGGAGCATTATTAGCCAGTGGAAAGTTGGATGTCATCACATTTTTCATGTTCCTTATGGTTGTATCAAGAATATATGATCCAATGCAGGTATCTTTACAGAATCTTGCAGCAATTATCGCATCAGATGTACAGAGTGCAAGATTAGACGAGATACTTTCACATGATGTGCAGGAAGGCTCGGAGAAGCTTGATAACAAGGGTTATGACATAGAGTTTTCTAATGTTGGATTTTCATATGATACAGGTGATGTTGTATTAAAGGATGTATCTTTTACTGCAAAGCAGGGAGAGGTAACAGCTCTTATCGGCCCGTCAGGTGGCGGAAAGACAACAATTTCACGACTTGCAGCCCGTTTCTGGGATGCTGATAAGGGAAAGATAACAGTTGGTGGAATGGACATATCAAAGATTGACCCGGAGACACTAATGTCGCTTTACTCTATTGTATTTCAGGATGTTACACTTTTTAATAATACAGTTATCGAGAACATCAGAATTGGAAAAATGGATGCAACGGACGAAGAAGTTATCGCAGCAGCAAAACTTGCACATTGTGATGAATTTGCTGAAAAATTATCAGACGGCTGGAACACAATGATTGGTGAGAACGGCTGTGAGCTTTCAGGTGGTGAAAGACAGAGAATATCCATAGCAAGAGCGTTCTTAAAAGATGCACCAATTATTCTTCTTGATGAAGCAACAGCTTCTTTAGATGTAGATAACGAAACAATGATACAGGAATCATTATCAAGACTTATAAAGAACAAGACAGTAATGATAATAGCCCACAGAATGAGAACAGTAGCAGACGCCGACAAAATAGTAGTATTAAAAGATGGTAAAGTAGCAGAAAGCGGTAAACCATCAGAGCTTATGGAAAGAGCCGGAATATACGCAGGTATGGTAAACACACAGCTTATAGCTGCTAACTGGAGGCTGTAATTATACATTTATCAGATAACTTACATATAAAATATATACACGTTAACAGATTGTCACGAAATATAATGTATGTTATAATAACTGACATTAATATAAAGGAAGATTTCTGCAAAAGAAATAAGGTCAGATTATGTTAACATACTCATTTGAAAACATTGGAAAAGAATCAATATATGAATATTTATACAAATGTATCAAGAAAGATATAATAGAAGGCAGACTTGTTAAGGGAGAGCATCTGCCGTCAAAGAGAACGCTTGCTGTCAATCTTGGAATAAGCACCATAACAGTAGAGAATTCATATGGACAGCTTATGAGTGAAGGATATATATATTCTGTTCCTAAGAAAGGCTATTATGTATCAGATATTTCAGGTGTTGCAAGGATAAAGCCGGTAAAATATGAAGTTCCTGAAATAACCGCAAAGAAGAAGACTGGATATAAGTCAGATTTATCATCAAACAGGACAGATCCTGGAAGCTTTCCATTTGCAACATGGGCTAAGCTTATGAGACGGGTTATAACAGACAGGCAGGATGATCTTATGAAGATATCTCCGGGAGAAGGAACATGGGAGTTAAGAAAAGCAATTGCTATGCATCTGGCTTCGTTTCGTGATATGCAGGTAACTCCCGGACAGATAATAATTGGTGCTGGAACGGAATATATGTATAGTCTTCTTATACAGCTCTTGGGAAGAGATAAAGTATATTGTGTTGAAGATCCGGGATATTCTAAGATAGCAAGGATATATGCAAGTAACAATGTGAAATTCTGTTATGCCGGTATGGATGCTGAAGGAATGAAACCGGAAGCCGTAAGAGAATGTATGGCAGATATAGTTCATATAAGTCCTACACATCATTATCCGACAGGTATAACAATGCCGGTAAGCCGGCGTTTTGAACTGCTTGCATGGGCTAATGAAAAGCCGGACAGATATATAATAGAAGATGATTATGATTCAGAATTCCGTATGACAGGAAAGACAATTCCAACCATGAAAAGCATAGATATAAGCGAAAAGGTTATATATATGAATACATTTTCAAGAACACTGACACCAACAATCCGAATCAGTTATATGGTTCTTCCACCACATCTTGCAGCAACATATCAGGAAAAACTTGATTTTTATGCATGTACTGTATCTAATTTTGAGCAGTATGCACTTGCTGCATTCATAGAAGAAGGGTATTTTGAGAAACATTTAAACAGAATGAGGCTGTATTATACGAAACAGAGAGAGGCTGTTCTTTCTGTACTTAAAGAGGAGCCGTTCAAATGTGTTGGAAGAGTAAGAGAGGCTGATTCAGGGCTTCATTTTATTCTTGAACTTAATACATTACTTTCTGATAATGAGGTAAAAAGAAAACTTGAGGCAGATGGCATTCATATAAATGCGTTATCTGAGTACTACCATAATAATACAGATGAATACAGCCACAGCTTTGTAATCAGTTATTCTGATATGAAGATAGAAAACTTCAGAATTGCATGCAGTAAAATGTCAGAACTTACACCTTTATGATGATTATTTATGATTGATTGTGAATGAATATAACAGTTGCAAAGAATGTAATAAAGCGGTAAAATCTGTTTATGCGATTTGTAAATAATGTGAGAGGGTATTGACAAAAGTATGGTAGACTACAGCATTTTTCCGCTCGATGAAGAGATTAAAGACAAGCTTGCAAAGCTGGAGATAAGTTATGCATTTCAACCTATTTTTTATCCGGATGGCAGGGATATATATGCATATGAGGCTTTAATGAGACCTAAGAATATTGGGGTCATGGATTTAATTGAAGAGTTCAGGATAAAGAATGATTTGCATACACTTGAGGTAGCAACTATATTTGGAGCAGTACAGTGTTATGCAAAGCGAGGATACCATTCATATATAGCAATTAATTCATTTCCTGCGGAATCATTTACTGCAGAGGAGCAGGCTGTTTTTGATGAATTCTATGCCGATGTTCTGGGAGATAAGGGGATAATAGAGATTCTGGAATACACAGCACTGGACATTGACAAATGGCAGTCTAAGAAGAATTCAATTAACAGAAGCAGATTCAATATTGCACTTGATGATTTTGGAACAGGCAATAATAATATGATGGCAGTGGATATATTTGCACCGCATATTGTAAAGCTGGACAGAAGTCTGATAACAGATATTGAGAATGATGTTGATAAGCAGGAGTATTACTATTATTATAGAGACAGCTTCCATAAAAGAGGCATCAAAGTGCTTGCTGAGGGTATTGAATCAAGAGAAGAGTATGAATTCTTAAGGGATAATGGTATTGATTTAGTGCAGGGATTTTATCTTGGACGACCGGAATAAGATGAATGCCAGTTTATATTTTTTTTATAAATGCTTTATACAATATATATTAACATATCACAAAGTATGTTGTATTATGATGGAGTAAAGAAAACATTTTTTCTCCCTCATAATTTTTTAAAAAGAGCGATGGCAGAGTTAATTTGCCGTCGCTCTTTTTTTGCGCGGACAGCGATGAGAATGTACAAGAAGAAGTGACAGCCATGCTTGCATGGGCTGGGGCTTGTTCTTGTATATTCGGGGAGCGTCGCGACAATGCCAGAACGCAGTTCTGGCATATGAGCTGTCCGTGCGGACAGCGATGAAAATAGATAAGAAAAAGTGGCAGCGATGAGTATTTCAAATTATATATGGCAAACACCGCCATATTAGTGATATAATAATTAATATTTTCAGTATTTCAGGTTCAGTGATATCTAAGGCAATGAGACTGGAATAATATATAACACAGAATAGGGAGAAAATTATGGGAAAGAAAATTGCCAGAATTATAGGCAGGGTGTTACTGGTGGTACTTGTTACTATAGTAATGCTGGTAGGAACTTTATTCATTATGATTAAGAGAATATGCAGCGATTCAGCACCTGCTGCCAGAAATCTTTTTATATCAACAGTTCTTGAATCAGGTCAGATGAAGTTTCTTGCTTCGTGGTTCTGTACAGATGCGCAGATTAATGAGGTAATTAATGCTAATAAGATGGAGTCAATGGATTCGGATATTGATACATCTCTTATTAATATATCAACAGACACAGATACACAGACGGTTGACAATAACGGAGAAGCAGAGCAGTTTGACGGGAATGGAATAAGAATGGTTGAGATTTCAGGAAGGTCATTCTTTGGAAAAATGCTGATTATAAAAGATCCGTCACAGGTTAAGGTCGGAACTACATACCCATGGGGAGATTACGGTAAGGAGCTTCATGAGATTGTAAGCGGAGCAGGAGCTGTTGCAGGAGTTAACGGAGGTCTGTATGTTTCATCAGGAAACAGAGGCGGCTCACCACTTGGAATTGTGGTGCAGGACGGTAAGATTACATATAACAGTCCTTCAGCACTTTCAGGTCTTTACTTAATTGGACTTAATAAGGATAACCTTTTAGTTGTTAAAGATATAGATGGTATGTCGGCAGCAGATTTTGAAAGCTATGTAAATGAAGCCGGGATCAGGGATGCTGTTGCTTTCCAAGAGGAAAGCTCTGATTCTAATAATCATTTTGTTCCGCTTATTATTAACAATGAAGCAAGAGTATTAAAAGGTCAGGGAAGCGGGGCTAACCCTAGAACAGCAATCGGACAGAGAGCTGACGGAGCAATACTTCTTTTAGTTACAGATGGAAGAGGTGCTTCAGGACATCTTGGTGCAACTGCGTCAGACCTGATATCAGTCATGCAGGAATATGGAGCAGTCAATGCAGCCAACCTTGATGGCGGAAGTTCTTCAACAATGGTATATAACGGTGGCTATGAGATGACAAGCGTAACATTTTATTATCAGAATTCATCATGGAAGCTGCCAACAGCATTTGTTGTAATGCCTAAGTAATTGGAAGGAGAACTGTATAGATATGAAAAACAATACTAAGAAGTCTATAAAGATAGGCAGAATCAATATACCATTAAATTACTGGACAGGGCTTGCTGTATATGCAGTGATTCTTCTTATTCTTGCAATCTGTATGATTGTATATACGGGTTCATGCCTTAAGAAATATGAGAATTCACAGTCGGACAAGGTAATGAATGATTTCCTTAATGACTTTACAAAGATGGCTGCTGATAAGACATTGGCTGATAATATTGAGCTTCCAGCCAGCAGTGAATTTGAGGGAAAAGATACATTTGTCAATATGTACATGTCCGAATTAGATGGTACAACTGACTATACATATAAGAAATCAGAGGGCAGTTATAATACAGAAGAGCCTATGTATGACATATATGCTGATGACAAGAAGGTTGCCAGAATGACTCTGGAAGCTAAAGACCAGCATGTCGTTCTTGGGATACTTACAGTGTTTGACTGGAAGGTTAAATCAATTGAGCCTGTATTTTCAGCAAAGACTAACGATTATACTGTATCAATTCCGGAAGGGTATACATTTACAGTTAATGGAATAACTGTGTCAGATGATTACAAGACTGGTAAGGTTATAGAAAATCCTGATTTTGTGAATGTTTCTAAATATGTTACAATGCCAAAGTCAGTTGAATATAAGCTGACAGGATTTGTCAATAAGCCGGAGATTAAGATATATAATGCATCAGGCAGTGAAGTTACTGCAAATGTAGATGCTAAGGGAAATGTATCTGTAGCTGCAAGTGGCAATTCTGCCGATATGCCATCAGAAAGAAAAGAAGAAGCTCTTAATATGGCAAAAATATGGGATAATTTCCTTACTAATGATTTAAGTGGTTCAGGTCATGGACTTGCAACAGTGCAGCAGTATCTTATTGAGGATTCTTATTACTGGAATCTTGCGAAAGATTATGCGTCAAGTGCAGATATTACATTTATCAGTGACCACACATTGTCGGGGAATCCGTATACAGGAGTGACAGTTGATAATTATATTGAATATAATGATGACTGTTATTCATGTCATATTGCATTTACAAAGAATATGACACTTACCTCAGGCGGCGCGAGAAAAGATGTTATTGATTCGACATTCTATTTCGTGAAATATGAGGGCAGATGGGCGATTGCGGATATGATTGCGACTACTAAGTGATTTATTCCCCGCAGAAGTGAAGCCGAATATTAAGAAAAATGTGCAGGATGCCAATTAAGGGGTGTCCTGCACTTGTCATATGTGCTACAATAAATATTGAGAAGAATTATCAATAATGATTTGGGCAGATTATTTAGAAAAGGAAAACACACATGAAGTTAAATGAACTTAAGATTGGACAATGTGCAAGAATTACCTCAGTTGGCGGTGAAGGCGCATTAAGACAGCATTTTCTTGATATGGGCGTAATTCCCGGGGCTGAAGTTACGCTTGTGAAACTGGCACCTATGGGTGATCCAATGGAATTACAGATACATGGCTATGAACTGACACTTCGTGTTGCTGATGCAGGAGAGATTACTATTAATCCTATAGATGAGCGTACAAGAAAACACGAAAGACCAGACCGAATATATAAGTCTGATCATCCGGGACTTGGTGAAACTGGTAAATACCATGCTAAGGGAGATGGGGAAAAGCTTCCTGAAGGAACAAAGCTTACATTTGCATTGGTTGGTAATCAAAATTGTGGAAAGACAACTCTGTTTAATCAGCTTACCGGTTCTAATCAGCATGTCGGAAATTTTCCGGGAGTTACGGTTGACTGCAAGAGCGGTATGATTAAGGGACATGAGAATACATCAGTTACGGATTTACCGGGAATATATTCTATGTCTCCGTACAGCAGTGAGGAGATTGTTTCGAGAAATTTTGTGCTTAATGAGAAGCCAAAGGCGATTATTAATATTGTTGATGCAACTAATATTGAGAGAAATATGTATCTTACAATGCAGCTTTTAGAGATGGATGTGCCTATGGTTCTTGCACTTAATATGATGGATGAGGTAGTAGGCAATTCAGGTTCTATTGATATTAATGGCATGGAAAATATGCTTGGAATCCCGGTTATTCCTATATCTGCTGCCAAGAATGAAGGCGTTGATGAGCTTATAAGGCATGCACTTCATATTGCAGAATATCAGGAAAAGCCGGAAAGAACTGATTACTGTGATGAGAATGATTTCGGAGGAGCAGTACACAGATGTATACATGCAGTAATTCATCTTATAGAGGATCATGCAAAGAGAGCTGATATTCCAGTAAGATTTGCAGCAAGTAAGATTATTGAGGGTGACCCTCTTATATTAAAACTGTTGCAGCTTGATGAGAATGAAAAAGAAATGCTTGAGCATATTGTACTTCAGTTGGAGAATGAGAGAGGTCTTGACAGAAGTGCGGCAATCGCGGACATGAGATTTACATTTATAGAGAAGATATGTGAAGCTAATGTTGTTAAGCCTAAGGCAAGTAAAGAAAGAATACGAAGCCAGAAGATTGATAAGATTCTTACTGGAAAATATACGGCAATACCTTGCTTTGTAGCAATTATGCTTGCAATATTCTTTCTTACATTCAATGTGATTGGTGCATTTTTACAGAATGTTCTGCAGATGGGTATTGATGCAATTACTGGCGTTGTTGACAATGCACTTGCAGCGGCAGGCGTGAATAAGGTTATTCACAGTCTTGTAATAGATGGAATATTTGCAGGTGTCGGCTCAGTGCTTTCATTCCTGCCGATTATTGTTACACTGTTTTTCTTCTTATCACTTATGGAGGACAGTGGTTATATTGCAAGAGTAGCATTTTTTATGGATAAACTATTAAGAAAGATTGGTCTGTCAGGAAGAAGTATTGTTCCTATGTTGATTGGATTTGGATGTACTGTTCCTGCAGTTATGGCAACAAGAACGCTTCCAAGTGAGAGAGACAGGAAGATGACAATTCTTCTTACACCATTTATGAGCTGTTCAGCCAAGCTGCCAATATATTCATTCTTTGTCAGTGCATTTTTTCCGGGAAAGGGTGCACTTATAATGGGAGGCTTATATTTCTTTGGAATCATTATGGGAATTATTGTGGCATTGCTTTACAAAGGAACATTGTTTAAAGGCGAAGCTGTTCCTTTCGTTATGGAGCTTCCTAATTACAGACTTCCAGGCATGAAAAATGTTTTGCAGTTATTATGGGAAAAGGCCAGGGATTTCTTGCAGAGAGCATTTACAGTTATATTTGTTGCAACTGTAATTGTCTGGTTTTTACAAAGCTTCAATCTGCACCTTAATCTTGTTACAGATTCAAAGGACAGCATACTTGCACTTATTGCGGGAATAATAGCCCCTGTATTTGCACCTTTAGGATTAGGTGACTGGAGAATATGTACATCTTTGCTGTGTGGTGTCATGGCAAAGGAAAGTGTCGTATCAACAATGCAGATACTTTTCGGGACAGGCATACGGGCAGCACTTTCAACAGCCGGTGCAGCCGCAATGCTTGTATTCAGTCTTCTGTACACACCTTGTATCGCAGCAATTGCTTCAGTAAAGCGTGAGCTTGGCGGAAAATGGGCTGTTATAATGGTTGTATGGCAGTGCCTGATTGCGTGGGTGATAGCATTTGTTGTGCATGCTGTTGTGATGCTATTCTAGAAAGCATTTATTTCATGTGACATTACTGGTGAAAATGTGGTAAAATAGCATAAGATTATGCTAAAAGCAAGGAGCGGATGGTTATGAAATACATTTTTACTAATGGACATATACTTGATGGAACTAAGGATATGAAAGTTTTGGATGGTCATTCTGTGCTTGTTGAAGATGACAAGATTACTGGTATTGTGAAGGGTAACACTGTACCAGACGGCTTTAAGGAGATTAATCTTGAAGGCAGATACCTTATGCCGGGGCTTATTAATATGCATGTTCATCTTGCAGGCAATGGAAAGCCACAGAAAAAGCAGAGAGATAATGAAAAGACTTTTAAGCTGCTTATGGGAACAGCACTTTCAAGGGCTGTGACATATAAGGTTGTAAAGGATTTTGCAAAGACAGAGCTTATGAGTGGTGTTACTACTATAAGAACTGTCGGTGGCCTGGCGGATTTTGATACAAGAGTAAGGGATGATATCAGAAATGGCAAGGCTGACGGACCAAGAATACTTGCAGCTAATGAAGGAATTTCTGTGCCGGGTGGACATATGGCTGGTTCGGTTGCGGTAGCTGCTAACAATATAGATGAAGCACTTGTTCAGGTTGATATTGCAAAAAGCCAGAATGTTGACCTTATTAAGCTTATGATTACAGGCGGCGTACTCGACGCAAAGGCTAAGGGTGTTCCTGGTGAGCTTAAGATGAAACCTGAGATGGTTAAGGCTGTATGTGATAAGGCACATGCACTTGGATACAAGGTTGCTGCACATGTAGAGTCGCCAGAGGGTGTAAGGGTTGCACTTGAAAATGGTGTTGATTCAATAGAGCATGGAGCAAAGCCTGATGATGAGATAATACATTTGTTTAAGGAGAATAATGCATTTTTATGCACAACATTATCACCTGCACTGCCATATGCTCTTTTTGACAGAAGCGTATCTAATGCGTCAGAGGTTGAGCAGTACAATGGCAATATCGTGTTTGAGGGAATAAAGGAATGTGCCAAGACAGCAATTGCCAACGACATTCCGGTCGTACTTGGTAATGATGTTGGCTGTCCATGGATTACACAGTATGATTTCTGGAGAGAACTTTATTATTTCCACAAATATGTAGGTGTAAGCAATGCATTTGCATTATACACTGCTACGCTTAACAGTGCAGTAATGGCAGGGATTGGTGATGATACGGGTTCTGTTGAAGCCGGTAAATGTGCTGACCTGATTGTAACTAAGAATAATCCGTTGGATGATCTCAGGGCACTTCGTAATGTGGATTTAATCATGGCACGAGGCAGATTATACAATAATCCGAAGTTCAAAACGAAAAAAATTGTCACTAAAGAACTGGATAAATTTTGTGATTTATGTTAATTTTATTAAAGAATTTTACTTAAAGGAATAAGATTATGAAGATAGGATTTGATAATGACAAATATTTAAAAATGCAGTCTGAGCATATTAAGGAGAGAATTGCCAAATTTGACAATAAGTTATATCTTGAGTTTGGCGGAAAGCTGTTCGATGATTATCATGCTTCAAGGGTTCTTCCAGGATTCAAGCCGGACTCAAAGCTTCAGATGCTTTTACAGTTAAAGGAGCAGGCTGAGGTTGTTATTGCAATAAGTGCAGAAGATATTGCAAGTAATAAGATTCGTGGCGATTACGGAATTACATATGATCAGGAAGTATTAAGACTTATAGATGAATTTACTGAATATGGACTTTTTGTAGGCAGTGTCTGCATCACTAAGTATTTCCAGCAGCCAGAGGTTGATAATTTTATCAAGGTGTTAGATGCACATGGAATTAAGAATTTCAAGCATTACAAGATTGCCGGATATCCTAATGATGTTGCCAAGATTGTAAGTGATGATGGTTACGGAAAGAATGAATTTATTAAGACTACCAGACCACTTGTAGTTGTTACTGCACCTGGACCTGGAAGCGGAAAGATGGCTACATGTCTTTCACAGCTTTACCATGAATATAAGCATGGAGTTAAGGCAGGATATGCGAAGTTTGAGACATTCCCAATCTGGAATATTCCACTTAAGCACCCTGTTAATCTTGCTTATGAGGCAGCGACAGCAGACCTTAATGATGTTAATATGATTGATCCTTTCCATTTGGAAGCATATGGTAAAACAACGGTTAATTATAACAGAGATATCGAGATATTCCCTGTGCTTAATGCTATGTTCGAGCTCATTGCCGGTGAGAGTCCATATAAGTCACCAACAGATATGGGTGTTAATATGGCTGGTAACTGTATTGTTGATGATGAAGCATGCCGTTATGCTTCTAATATGGAGATTATCAGAAGATATTACAAATATTTATGCGACCAGAAGAGAACCGGTGTAAACAGTCAGGAAATTTATAAGATTGAGCTTTTAATGAATCAGGCAGGAATCACACCATCTTCAAGACCTGTTGTTAATGCTGCACTTGAAAAGTCAGCAAAAAGCGGTGATAAACCGGCGGTTGCAATTGAGTTAGAAGACGGAACTATTGTTACTGGAAAAACAGGTGATCTGTTAGGTGCTGCGTCATCAGCATTGCTTAATGCATTAAAGCAGCTTGCAGGAATAGATGATTCAGTTGATCTGCTATCACCTGAGTCAATCAGTCCTATCCAGACTTTAAAGACTAATTACCTTGGCAGCAGGAATCCAAGACTTCATACAGATGAGATACTTATTGCACTTTCATCATCAGTTGTAGCCAATCCTTTAGCTGATAAGGCTTTAAAGCAGATTCCTAAGCTTTATGGCTGTGATGTTCACTCAACAGTAATCCTTTCATCTGTTGATAAAGATACATTTAAGAGACTTGGAATGAACCTTACATGTGAGCCTGCATATGAGGAAGAGAAGAGATTTCATAAGAATTAGTTATTGACACACATGCACGCATTTGATATTATTTATCAAGTAACTTAATATTCCATGAGGGAGTAGTTAGCGCGTAAGTGTGATTTGTCAACATTCTGATTATAATAGAGAGTATAATCTGGCAAATCTTAAATAATGAGACTCATGTATATCAATTATTTTCAGTGTGCAATATCACTGAATCTGGTTGATATACATGAGTTTTTTTATACCCCTCGGAAAAAGAAAAATAAGGAGATTTATATGGGTAATTTTATTAATAGCGCGCCATTTGCGCTTGTAATTGTGTTCCTGATTATTGGATTTGTGCTGCTGATTAAAGGTGCAGACTTTTTCGTAGAAGGAAGCTCAAGTGTAGCAAAGAGACTACATGTTCCGTCTATTATTATTGGACTTACAATTGTTGCAATGGGAACATCGCTTCCAGAAACTGCGGTCAGTGTATCTGCATCAATTACAGGCAACAATGAGCTTGCAGTAAGTAATGTAGTCGGTTCTAATATATTTAACCTGATGGTTGTTATTGGCGTGTGTGCAATGATTGCAACAGTAAATGTTGCAAAAGAAACAATAAAAAGAGATATCCCATTTTCGCTTATCTGTGCAGGACTTTTATTGATTTTAGGAATCCTTGGGGTTGGTGATAAGTCAGGAATGATGCTTGGACATTTTGATGGTGTAATATTTATTGGTGCATTTGCAGGATACATTTTTTACATGATTAAGATTGCATTAAAGGCAAGCAAAGAAGGCAAAAAAGTCGAGATTGAGGGCGGTTCTGATGAAGATATTAAGTTAATTTCAGTTCCGCTTAGTATTCTGTTCATTATTGGCGGTGCGGCTGCGATTGCAATAGGCGGAGATATTACAGTAGACGCTGCCTCAAGAATAGCGAGTGACCTCGGAATGAGCCAGACACTTATTGGGCTTACAATAGTTTCAATAGGAACATCACTTCCAGAGCTTGTAACTTCAATAGTTGCAGCCAGAAAGAACGAAGTCGATATGGCACTTGGTAATGCGATTGGTTCAAATGTATTTAACATACTTATGGTACTTGGTATTGCATCAGCAATCAGTCCAATCAGCATAATTACAGAAAATATTATAGATTTGTGTGTGCTTATTGTATTTACAATATGTGTATGGATATTTGCTGGAACAAAGAAGAAAATCGGAAGAATCGAAGGTTTTTCAATGGTTGCACTTTATGTGATATATGCAGTTTATATCATAATAAGATAAATGAGGTAACATACAAATGCTGTTGTTTTTAAAAGTGTTTTTTACTGAATTCATAGCTGAGATGGGCGATAAAACCCAGCTCATGCTTATTGCTCTTACTTCTAAATATAAGTTAAGAGATATTATATCAGGAACTGCTGTAGCAATTCTTGTACTTAACGGACTTGCTGTTTTAGCAGGTGGGCTTGTCAGTGAATTTATTCCTGACTGGCTTATAAAGACTATTGCAGCACTTGCATTTCTTTATTTTGCTGCATCAACTATTGCAGGGGATGATGATGTCGAAGAAGAAGGCAGCGGCAAATCAAAGATTAAGTTTGCACCACTTGCAGTTTTCTGTACATTTTTCATTGCAGAACTTGGTGATAAGACACAACTTACAGCCATAACATTTGGTGCTAATGAAGGTATGAGTGCAGCTCTTGTTGTATGGATAGGATGTTCACTTGGACTTTTTGCGGCTGACATTCTTGGTATGTTAGTCGGATATCTGTTAAAGAGCAAGACTCCGGACGGACTGCTTAATACACTTGCATTCGCAATATTCTCGATATTCGGTGTATACACACTTTATCAGGGACTTAAGCTTATAAAGGCATCTGTCTGTCCGATTCCGGTATGGCCAATTCTTATAGCTGCAACTGTTGTTTTTGTTGTTATATGTGTCTGTCTTTTTATAAGAAGAGAGAAGAAAAAGAATAATTAGAATGAAAGGCATGCAACATTTTTAAGAGTAGTTCGTTACTTGTAAATCACATTGCAATATAAGTATATCACAGAAAATACGCAGAGTT
>ENA-OROL01001173-OROL01001173.1-human-gut-metagenome-genome-assembly--contig:-NODE-1173-length-22652-cov-2.805461_pt1 | contig 22652 bp, 26 predicted proteins | sample MGYA00242128_ERZ509048 | MGnify/ENA primary metagenome ERZ509048 (study PRJEB26280, sample SAMEA2338750) | human gut metagenome | biome: human gut; feature: human-associated habitat; material: faeces...
TATGGAAAGCATACTCCCGACAAGCGACAGCAGCTTCGATAGCAAAGCCCTTATGCCAAAACTCCTTTCTAAAAAGGTAACCGATTTCAGGGACTCGTTTTCCGTCAAATTCCTGATAAGTAATACCACACTGCCCAATCAGTTCGTTGCTACCTTTCTCAACCACTCCCCATAAACCGAAGCCGTCGTGCCGGTACCGTCCGAACTGCCTATCCAGCCAGTTTTGCACTTCCTGATCGTTGAATGCCCCTTCATAGGCATACATGACTTCATCGTCCTGCAACAGTTTGCACACATCCTTAAAATCTCCTTGTTCCAATCCCCGTAATAACAATCGTTCCGTTTCCAGTATTTTCATATCATCCTCCACATTTATAAAATCATCAATTCCGAAACATTTAAGTTTCTCACCTTTACCAACACTATTTCCGGTAAAAGAACTTTTACCTCCTCTTCTTCTCCCGTTTTTTTAACAAAAATCTTCTTTTACAATCCTTTCAAGTAGTTTTATCACATATTCCGGAGGATTGCGTTTACCACCCTCCCAGTTTTCAATTGTTCTTTTAGGAATTTTGTATTTATCGGAAAAAGCCTGTTGGCTTAATCCGGAAAATGAACGAATTTCTTTGAACTTCATTCTTCTTCTTCCTCCTCTTCACCATCTTTTAACGCGTCCAACCTTTCCTGGTTTATTCGATTCATTTCAGCAATCATAAATTTGATTGCTTCCACAAATTTTTCACCTTTTGGGCTGTCCACTTTTGCGTACATGTAGCCCGCACTGTTTACGGAAAAAATCGTATCTTTTACTTTGGCAAATTCTCCATATTTCCCTTCACTGGTTCCAATAGTCCAATATTTGCCACCATCAACAGGAATATTCAACCATCCCTGGTCGTTAGGCGTTAGACAAGCTTGAACTTTTTCTACAGCCTTATGGCCATATCTGTAAATCTCATTCTGTCCGGCGTTAATATAACGATAATCCTTATACATATTTTTGTTCCTCCTTAATTTTATATCTTTCCTCTTTCTGATATTATAATATCACTCATTGGGTGATAAGTCAATACTTTTTTGACACTTTCTTGAACTTTTTAGATTGATACATCTATGCAAAAATATAATCAGAAAGGCGGTGTATAAGATGGCATTATATAACAATCCTTATCAATATAGTTTTGGCGTTCCGGGACAAATGAATCAGTTCCAGCAACAGCCTGTCCAGATGCCAACTCAGCCAGTGCAACAGCCCCAGCAGAATAATAATGGAATCCTGTGGGTATCTGGCGAAGTCGGTGCAAAATCCTATCTGGTAGCACCCGGGACAAGTGTTTTGCTGATGGACTCAGAAAGTGAAAAATTCTTTATAAAATCCACAGACGTTTCTGGTATGCCGCAACCATTACGGACGTTTGAGTATCATGAGGTAGGCACTCAGATGCCACCTAAACAGCCTGTTCCGAACATGGACAGTAAATATGTCACCAGACAGGAATATGACGATTTAAAGGGCAAATACGAAGCTATCATAAACCGATTAAATTCTTTTTCTGAACCTGTTAGGGCTAATACCGTGCAGGAATCAGCAGTCAAGGGAGGAAACGCAGATGAGTAATCCATTATTTAATGCCCTCGGTGGTGGGATGCCGCAGGGAAACGGACCAATGCAGATGATACAGCAGTTTATGCAGTTTAAGCAGAATTTTAAGGGAGACCCGAAAGAAGAAGTCCAGAAGATGTTACAGTCTGGACGGATTTCCCAACAGCAACTTAATCAGGTTCAACAGATGGCAGGGCAGTTTCAAAATCTGCTGAAGAATATGAAATAGTACATTACAATCTGGCCAGATTGATGTAAATACACAATAAAGGAGATTATATTATGGATGGAAATTTAACAGCATCAGACGTTGCTCTTTTGACCGGGAACAACAGAAATGATGGAATGTTTGGCGGAGATGGTGCATGGTGGCTTATCGTGCTTTTCTTGTTCGTATTCTGCGGATGGGGAAACAACGGATGGGGTAACAATGGCAACGGCGGCGGATATGCAGCCACAGCAGCTACTCAGGCAGATATTCAGAGAGGATTCGATAACTCCGCAGTAATCAGCAAGCTTGACGGAATCAATAGCGGCCTGTGCGATGGCTTTTATGCCATGAATAACGGTATGCTTACTGGATTCAATGGAATCAACACCAACATCATGCAGACCGGCTTTGGCATCCAGCAGGCAATTAATGCTGATACTGTAGCAAATATGCAGAACACCAATGCTTTACAGGCACAGCTTGCGAACTGTTGTTGTGAAACCAGGGAAGCTATCCAGGGTGTGAACTACAACATGGCGCAGAACACCTGTGCAATCCAGAACACCATGAACAGCAATACAAGAGACATTATCGACAGCCAGAACGCCGGAACAAGAGCGATTCTTGATTATCTTTGCAATGAAAAGATTTCTTCTCTTCAGGCTGAAAATAATGACCTCAGACGTGCCGCTTCTCAGGACCGCCAGAGTGCACTTCTCACAACTGCAATGGCTTCACAGACACAGCAGCTCATTAATGCAATCAATCCGGCGCCGATTCCGGCATATCAGGTTCCTAACCCGAACACATATTACGGATGTGGATGCGGATGCAACACCGGATGCAATTGCTGATAACTTCATATTGAGAGTATCTTTCGATTGATTCGAATGTCGGCTTATGCCGTATTACACAGAGGGCAGGCTGAGACCTGTCCTTTTGTGATATGAAAGGAGTAGAAATTATGGCAGAATTTACAAATGTAGCTACTCAGACGGTAGCAGCAAATGGAAACGTAGTGTTTTCAAACACAGCAGTTAAAGGTTCTAACTGCATTCAGCACAGAGAGGGAAGTGGAATTATTACGCTGAGAGGACTTACTAACCAGTGCAAAGCGAGATTCTTCGTGGATTTTTCTGGTAATATCGCAATTCCAACAGGCGGTACTGTCGGAGCTATTTCTCTGGCTATTGCAATCTCTGGCGAACCGGTTCTTTCTTCTCAGATGATTTCCACACCGGCAGCAGTAAATCAGTACAACAATGTGTCCGCAGGTATCTATATTGACGTTCCTTGTGGATGTTGCGTTAATGTCGCAATAGAGAACACAAGCGATCAGGCAATTTCTGTTGCGAACGCAAATATTGTCGTGACCAGAGAAGCGTAGGAGGTGTGATTATGAGAGACATTAAAGACTTATGTACAAGAATCGAAGACGAACTTTCCAAAATCGCTGATAATGGACTGACTACCGGAAATCTGGAAATGACATACAAACTGATTGATATGTACAAAGATATAAAGAACACGCAGTACTGGGATAAGAAAGTGGAGTATTACAACACTGTCCTTGACGAGATGCGTGGTGGATACAATGACGATTACAGTGAACGCGGAAGAAAGCGTGATAGCATGGGGAGATACAGCGCAAATGACGGCAGAATGATGCCGGATTACGACCGTGGCAGTTCTTATGCCAGACGTGGTGAACATTATGTCAGAGGACATTACAGCCGTTCTGACGGACGAGATGCTTATGACGACTATATGACACAGAAACAGAGCTATCGCTCCGGCAAGTCTGAAGACTGCAAAAGAAAGATGCTTGCCGCCCTGGAAGAACATCTGGACGAACTCACAACAGAAATGAGCGATATGTCCAAGGATGCAGAGTGCCGGGAAGAACGTGATCTTGTTAAGAGATACGTGGAAAAACTCCGTGATATGCTCTAAAAACACAAAAGTGGTAGAGAGGTAGTTGAAAGAAATCTGTTATAATGTAATTGTGCAGCAGGAAGCACAAATAAAACGGTTGTTTTGACATTTTCGTTTTAATCCTCCTTTCTTTAATTTTTGTAGCTGGTGCGCACGCTTAATGGAAAGTTAAGCAGGTTCGAGTCCTGCCGTGCGTATTTGCCATCTGGCACGCAAGATGGCTCGCCTCCTTGATTAAGGTTTTTGTTATTCATACTTTTCTTTTAAAAAAAGAAATAAATATCCGAAACAACTCGTGGCAGGCATGACACGTTAAATACCTTGCTAACCCGGGAATCCGGGTTATGTGGAATGTACGCTAGTGGAAAACTGACAGAGTCGCGCTCTGGTCTCCGGTTCGATTCCGGGCGTTCCGCTTTGATTCGGTTAAAATTATGCTGTTTGCTTGCAGGTGGTCTATGATTTGGCTGAATCACAACATCATGATGCTAAAAAAGGTTATTGCTGTAAAAATCCTAAAGGGTGACGAACCTAAAAAGCATACCGAGGCCTTATGGTGAAAATCAACTCAGTTGCGCTGTCAACTGGCCGTTAAAGGCGGCGCGGAATGTAGCTCAGGTGGAAGAGTGGAGAGCGCATAGCTCTTGACGTCACAGGTTCGAATCCTGCCTTTCCGATTACCCTGCCAGTGGTCTAACTGGCTTAATCCATTACCTGCGGCGGCAGGTCAATAAACACGACCAGGAGGATGTTATGCAGAAACTTATTGACACATTAAAATCGTTTGGAATTGAAATCCCGGAAGATAAACAGGCAGATGTAAAGAAAGCACTTTCTGAGCATTATAAGAATGCCAAAGAAGTAGCAAAAACTCTGTCGAAAGTCGAGGGTGAACGTGATGACTGGAAAGAACGTGCTGAGACAGCAGAAGAAACCTTAAAAGGTTTTGACGGTATCGACCCGGCAAACATTCAGACAGAGCTTGCTGGATGGAAGAAAAAAGCGGAGGACGCAGAAAAAGAGTTTAATGCGAAAATCTATGACCGCGATTTCTCAGATGCACTCAAAGCGGCACTCGATGATGTTAAGTTTTCCAGTGAAGCGGCAAAGAAGTCTGTCATGGCAGACATTAAGGAAGCCGGATTAAAGCTGAAAGACGGTAAAATCCTTGGACTGAACGACCTGATCGAACAGATGAAACAGTCTGACGCATCCGCTTTTGTGGACGAATCTCAGCAGCAGGCTCAGCAGAATCAGGCGAGATTTACCACTCATGTTGGACAGCAGCAGACACCGGGAAGTATGACTAAAAAAGATATCGAAGCGATCAAAGACCCGTCCGAGAGGCAGGCTGCAATTGCTCAGAATATCCAGTTATTCCAGTGATTTTTTACACCGACTATACGCTAGAGTATAGCCGCTAACCCAATACCTTAACAATTATGGGTAGAAAGGATTTTTTATATGGCAGCAAAAGCTAATCTTATTATGACAAATGATATCCAGGTCACAGCACGTGAGATTGATTTTGTAACCAGATTCGAAAGAAACTGGGAACACTTGCGCGAGATTCTTGGTATCATGCGTCCAATCAAAAAGACACCCGGAGCGGTTCTTAAATCAAAATACGCAGAAGGCACATTGCAGGATGGAAATGTTAAAGAGGGTGAAGAAATCCCTTACAGCAAATTCACTGTAAAGGAAAAGCCTTATGCAGAAATGAGTATTGAGAAGTACGCAAAGGCTGTATCTATCGAAGCAATCAAGGATCACGGTTATGAGAATGCTGTTCAGATGACCGATGACGAATTCCTTTTCCAGCTTCAGACCAATGTTACTGAAAGATTTTATGATTATCTGAAAACCGGTACACTTACTTCCACAGAAACAACATTCCAGATGGCTCTGGCAATGGCTAAAGGCCGTGTTGAGAACAAATTCAAACAGATGCACAGAAATGTGACTGGCGTTGTTGGATTTGTGAATATTCTGGACGTATATGAATACCTCGGAGCAGCTGAGATCACTATTCAGAATCAGTTCGGCTTCCAGTACATGAAAGATTTCATGGGCTTCAATACTATCTTCCTGTTATCCGAAAAGGAAATTCCAAGGGGAACAGTTATCGCTACCCCTGTTGAGAATATCGTTCTGTACTATGTTGACCCGAACGAATCTGACTTCGCAAGAGCAGGACTTGTATACACCGTATCCGGCGAGACAAATCTGATCGGATTCCATACACAGGGCAACTACCACACAGCAGTATCCGAAGCGTTTGCGGTTATGGGACTTACTCTTTTTGCAGAGTACATTGATGCAATTGCAGTAATCACTATTGACGAAACACCAACGCTCGGCACTCTGACAGTAACATCTGCGGAAGGAACAGCAACTGGTGATACAAAAATCACTGTAAATCAGGCTAAGGAAAATGCTGGCAATGTGTATAAATACAAAGTTGCAGCAGAGGCAGTAACTGTTGGATATGGACAGAACCTCAGAAACTGGACTTCTTGGGACGGAAAAGCCGATATCACAGCGGCAACCGGACAGAAGATCACAGTGGTTGAGTGTGATGGAACATACAAGGCACTGAATGCCGGAAGTGCAAGCGTAACAGCAAAATGATGATCGATTAGGAGGTAGCTGGCATGGCTTATGCAGATTATGATTTTTACACAGAATCCTATTATGGCAATGTCGTGCCAGAAGCTGACTTTGATCGTCTGGCGGCCAGAGCCAGCGATTTTATTGATACATTGACATTTGATAATTTGGTGGACGGACTGCCAGCTGATAAGCGTTCACAGAAACGTATTAAAAAGGCGGTCTGTTCACTGGCTGAATTAATGTATCAGATTGAGCTTGCTGAAAAGAATGCTACCAATGCCGCTGTGAGTGGTGCGTCAACCGCAATCGGGTCCGGTGGTAGCACGACAGGCGTTGTAACATCTGTATCTTCCGGCAGTGAATCCATCTCTTACGCAACACCTCAGCAGATTGGGGCGAGTGCAAAGGAATGGAGTGCGGTGTATGCCGCCGCCGGAGATGTACAGAAAACGAATGACTTACTCTTAAAGACAGCTTTACCGCTTCTGATGGGAGTAAGGACGGATGATGGAATACCAGTATTATATGCGGGGGTGTGAGTATGATTTGCAATAAAAAGGCTTATTCAGATATGCGAAAAGACTGTGAAAGCTGCCCAGACAAACAACAGTGTTGGAGCGGTAAAAATGTTGGAGTAGCCTATTTAGATGCAAGCATTATAGAAGAGGCATCACAGCCACTTATGAGAGAAACAAAGACTATAAATGTCGGTGGTGTCCTCACAACGGCATATAAAGATGATATCGAAAGAGAAATATATAAGGCTTTACGAGAGCCTTTTTCTCTGAATTTTGGAGCATAAAGGAGTGATTATATGGACATTTCAACATTAGGCTCATGCGTGGCAATCGTTATGATCTGCTACATTGCAGGAATGGGCTGCAAAGCATCAAAAAGAATCTCCGATGAATGGATTCCGGTAATCATGGCGGTTATTGGCGGAATTCTCGGAGCGGTCGGGATGGGAGTTATCCCGGATTTTCCGGCATCGGACTATATTACGGCAGTTGCGGTCGGTATGTTTAACGGATTGTCGGCAACTGGTGTGAATCAGGTTATTAAGCAGACAGTGCAGAAAGAATAATTAAGGAGAGGGTATCATGTATAGCAAAACGGTAACAGTTTTCAACTATTATGAAAGCAAAACAACTGGAGATGCGTACTGGTATCCTCATGTTTTATCCGGCGTTGACCTCATTACGGACAAGGGAGCAATCCTCAAAAAGTACGGGCCAGACGCAACTGACAACGCACAGTTACACATCCGTTATGCTATCCAGAACGGAGATATAACCATTACTGATAAAGACGGCAAGATTCTTCCATGGGTGCCACCTAAAGAGTGGAAAAGGCAGATTAACAACGCCCTGGAAGATACTGTCACATTCTCAGATGAGTCGTTCTTCTGGGAAGGTGAGTGGACTGGCGGAACGGTAACTGACAGTGATTATCGGAACGGATTCTATCAGTACATGAATGAGAATAAAGACAATGTATTCAAGATTACAAGCGTTGGTGGTCCATATGCGTTGATTCCACATTTTGAAATCTTAGGTAAGTAATATGAGTAAAATTCATCATTTCAAAGGGTTCTCCGTAGTTGATGGAGATATGAAAATCAAGTTAAATATGGATAGATTCTCCAGACAGTATCAGGAAGCCCAGTATCTCCTTGATGGAATGGTCATGGACAGTATGGTTCCGTTTATGCCGATGATTGCTGGAGATTTTATCGATAAGACAAGGGCAAGAAGCTCCTCTATGCAAGGCACAGGCTTTGTTTGTGCGGCGGCAGAACCTTATGGCAGATTCCTCTATATGGGAAAAACGATGGTGGACGAGCTGACCGGAAGCCCTTACGCTCGGCAATATGCCAAGAAAGTCCTCGTCAGTCAGTTCTCTGGTCAGACGGCCGCAAAGGAAAATCTTGAATACACCAAACAGGCTCACCCACGGGCACAGGCACAGTGGTTCGATGCTGCTAAACGACAATACGGCAGTACATGGATTCGCAAAGTAAAAGCACAGGCAGGAGGTGGCAGACATGGCGGATAAGCCTATCGGAAAAGATGCAACCGGATACGAAATTCTGACAGATGCCATGAAAGCACTTCTGAACCAGTATCCGGGGCTATACGAAAATGAAACAATCAAGTTTGAAGAACTCGGCAAAGAATCAGGAATTGCGTTTTCGGCAGACAACGGGGCGCTGGTCTATTCAGAGAAAGAAGATGTTTGTGGAACGATGCATCAGATATGCCAGTATCCATTCTATGTGGTATATCGTACAGCATCCGACAAGGAAAGGCAGAAATTATCTGTTCAGAAGTTCCTTGACAATCTCGGCAAATGGATATGTCGAGAACCAGTTATCATAAATGGTACTGAGACGCGCTTAAATGCGTTTCCTGAACTTTCGCAGGGACGAGTGATAAAACGCATCACCCGTGATAACTCCTATGGTTTAGAGCCACAGGAAAGTGGCGTACAGGATTGGCTATTGCCATTGTCAGTACGCTACGAAAACACTTATGAAGTAATATAACAAGTAACAACCGGCTATCAATTGGAGGTAGTCGCTAACCTACACAGCCTTTTAGAAGTTATAGGCAGAAAGGACATTTCTATGGCAGTTACAGGCAAAATTGACCGTAAATATATGGCTCATTACATTGATGCAGGTTCCCTCTGTGGAGGGCTGACGCCGAAGTGTGAGCGTCTTGGAAAAGATCTGGAAGAGTACAATGTTGAACTCAATCCAGACACTGAAACATCTAAAAACATTCTTGGAGAATCCACATTTAAACATAACGGCTACGAAGTTTCTTCCGATGCTGATCCGTTCTATGCAGACACCACCTCTGATCTGTTCACAGCATTACAGAAGATCGTAGATGGACGTCTCAAAGACGACAACCTCAAAACAAAAGCAGTTGAGGTTCATCTCTGGACAGAAGCCACAGCAGGGAAATATGAAGCATATCAGCAGGACTGCTACGTTGTGCCGACTTCCTACGGCGGTGACACGTCTGGATATCAGATTCCATTTACCGTCAATTATACCGGCGAACGTGTAAAAGGAAAGTTTGATATCAGTTCCGGCACATTCACAGCTGACAGCGAATAATTTTTAGGAGGGTATAGAAAATGGCAAAAACAATTAACACAAACATTGATGATGGATTTCTTCTTTTCACATTCACGAACAAACAGGGCGAAGTGTTCTCTTCGTTCAAACTGAATCCTACTGACATTAACGTTGCGGCAAGAGCAGAAGAATTGGAAACTTTCTTTGAACAGGCCCAGGAATCTGTTAAAAATGTTTCTTCCAGTAAAGAGATGGCGGAGATTAATAAGCAGATTGAGGACAAAATCAATTATATGCTCGGATACGAAGCATCTAAGGATTTATTCAAAGAACCAATTACCGCAACAACTGTTTTTGGAAATGGTCAGGTGTTTGCCTATATCGTCCTTGATAAAATCAATGAAGCACTTACTCCAGAGATTGAAAAAAGAAAGAAAAAAATGCAGGAAGCGGTTAATAAGTACGTGGAGAAGTATAAAAAATGACCGCCTATGAGTTACCCACCTCACTAAATATCAGTGGGGTGGATTTTTCTATCAGAACGGATTTCCGAGTAATTATTGATATTCTGGTCGCTATGAATGACCCAGAATTGGACGAACAGGCGAAAGCAGTTGTTATGTTGCAGATTCTATTTGAGGACTGGCAAAGCATACCCCCAGAGCATCTTACAGAAGCTTGCCAGAAAGCTTGTGAGTTTATTGATTGTGGTCAAGTTGACGATAGCCCGAATAAGCCTAAACCCCGTTTGATGGACTGGGAACAGGACGGAGACATGATTGTTCCGGCTGTAAACAAGGTTGCCGGTAAAGAAATCAGAGCAGTGCCTTATATGCACTGGTGGACATTCTTTGGATATTTCATGGAGTCTGGTGAGTGTCTGTTCAACACGGTTGTTGGAATCCGATCAAAGAAAGCAAAGGACGAAAAGCTCGATAAATGGGAAAAGAAATTCTATCAGGAAAACAAGAACATTATTGATATAAAAACACGTCTCAGCGATGAAGAGCAAGCGTACAAGGATGCGCTGAATGAGATGTTGAACCTCAAATAGTTAGGAGGTGAATGTATGGCTGCTGATGGCTCAGTCATTATTGATACCAGAATGGACACATCAGGTGTACAAAACGGCGTATCAGCAATCAGACGGTCTTTTAACGGACTTGACAGCGTAGTAAAAAAAATAGGCGTACTGATTGGCGGAGCATTCGCAATTGGGGAACTGGCCCAGTTTGGCAAAGAATGTCTGGAACTCGGATCTGATCTGTCAGAAGTGCAGAATGTGGTTGATGTTACATTTACAACCATGTCAGAAAAGGTAAACGAATTTGCAAAAAACGCTATAACATCTGCCGGGCTCTCCGAAACAATGGCAAAACAATACACTGGTACTTTTGGAGCTATGGCAAAAGCCTTCGGATTCTCAGAGGAGCAGGCGTATAATATGTCTACTCAGCTGACTCAGCTTACAGGCGATGTTGCATCTTTCTATAATCTCGATCAGGAAGAAGCATTCATAAAGTTGAAGAGCGTTTTTACGGGCGAAACGGAAACACTCAAGGACCTCGGCGTGGTAATGACTCAGTCGGCACTTGACCAGTATGCACTGGCTAATGGATACGGAAAAACCACATCCGCCATGACCGAACAGGAGAAAGTGACTCTTCGTCTGGCTTTTGTGCAGAAACAGTTATCTGCCGCATCTGGTGACTTCATTCGTACATCTGATTCATGGGCGAACCAAGTGCGAGTGATGCAGCTGCAGTTACAATCTCTCAAGGCAACAGTCGGACAGGGATTAATCAATCTCTTCACTCCCGTTTTGAGAGTTATTAATATTTTACTGGGCAAACTGGCAACTCTGGCGAATGCCTTCAAGTCATTTACGGAGTTAATCACCGGAAAGAAATCATCTGGCCAGACAGGCGCGAGTGGCGCAGGTCTTGCCGGGACAGATGCAATGGCTGATACGGCAGACCAATATGGAAATGCTGCCGACAATGCCGAAAAGCTGGCAGATGCAACAAATGATACAGCGGACGCAACCAAGAAAGCTACTAAGGCGGCAAAAGGATATCTTAGTCCTCTCGACGAAATAAATAATTACTCAACGGATAAAAGTACGGATTCATCGTCAAAAGTACCGGGTACAACTGGCGGACTTGCAGATCAGATGAAAGATGCTGTACAAAACGTTGATTATGGAAAGATGGCAGAGGGTGAGACAGTTCTTGATAAAATGTCAAAACCGCTAAAAAAGATAATCGACAGATTTAAACAGTTGGCTAAGTTAATCGCAAAAGGATTCTGGGATGGGTTAGGAGACTACGAGCCGATTTTTGACGGAATAAAGAAAGACCTTGATTCTATATGGAAATCCTTAAAGGATATCTTCGCCGGCCCGGAAGTCACTAAAGCAGCAAATAAATTCTTGGACTCATACGCGTATGCAATTGGACAAGTTGCCGGCTCATTTGCCAGAATCGGATTAACAATTGCGCAAAACATTATAGGCGGAATCGAAAAGTTTTTAAAGCAGAACACGCAAAGAATAAAGAACTATCTGATAGATATGTTCAATATCGGCTCTGAAATTGCACAAATAGGTGGAAATCTTGCAGTTGCTTTCGCTGATGTTTTCTCAGCTTTCGGCGGAGAAACTGCGCAACAAATCACAGCAGATTTAATCGGAATCTTTGCTGAAATCGGAATGGTTCTTACGGAAACGGCTGCAAAACTTGGTAGAGATATCCTGAACATGATTGCACAGCCTTTTATCGACAACAAAGACATTTTGAAGTCAGCAATCGAGGGTAGCCTCGGAGTAATAGAAACTGTAACAAGTGGGGTCTTAACAGTTGTTCAAAACCTTAGTGACGCGATATCCAGACTATATGATGAGCATGTAAAACCGTTCTTTGATTCTATAGCAAATGGACTATCAAGCATATTTGAGACTCTGATGACCGGATACAACACTTATATTCTTCCAGTTTTGCAAGGACTGGCAGAACAGTTCAAGGGGCTATTAGAGGGACCATTAGGGGATGCGATTTTAAAGATAGAAACATTCCTCGGAAAACTCATTGATTCTCTGAAACTTCTGTGGGAGTCGGTATTAGTGCCTTTGATTAACTGGATAATCGCGAATTTGCTTCCGGTCGTGGCAGAAATAATTAACGTTGTAGGCACCGTGGCAATAAAAGTTATAAAATCATTGATTAAAATAATTGGTGATGTAGCAGATGCACTGAGCGGAATCATTGATTTTCTTGTCGGCGTTTTCACAGGAGACTGGGAACTGGCTTGGCAGGGAATAAAAGAGATTGCGGATGGAGCATGGAGCCTTATTAAGGATATTATAACTGGCACGTGGGACGCAATTAAAGCCGTAACAAAAGGCGCGTTGAGCATAATTAAGAGCATTATCAATGTTGCTTGGAATGCGATTAAAGCAGTAACATCAACGGTTTGGAATGCGATTAAAAAGACTCTTTTTAGCATTTTAAATTCTATTAAATCTACAGTCGGCACAGTAGTTAATGCAATCAGGACTAAGGTTACACGTACATGGAAGAGCACGTGGAGCGAGGCAACTCAAACATTGAAGAATGCCGCCACGTTTATATTTGCCAAAGTAGGAGCAATAAAAGATACTATCACTAATAAGTTTAATGCCGCCAGAGATGCAGTCAGATCTGCATTTGAAGGCATTGTGAATTTTATCAAAGCTCCGATTAATCAGGCAATCAGCATTGTTAATAATGCAGTTGGAATGATTAATAATGCAATTGGTGGAATTGAATCTGCATTTTCCTTTGGACCCTGGACCGTTCCAACACCGTTTGGTTCAAAGACTATTGGATTTCATGCAACATTTCCACGTATCGGAACTATCCCATATCTGGCCAGTGGCGCAGTTATTCCACCACGAAGCGAATTCCTTGCGGTATTAGGTGACCAGAAGAAAGGAAATAACCTGGAAGCACCGGAAAGCCTATTACGGCAGATCGTCCGGGAAGAGTCAGGAAAAGGGCAGGGAGATGGAAATACCTATAATGTTACAGTCAATGCATCTGGCAGAAAATTGTTAGATATTATTATCAGTGAAGCTGAAATGAGAAGAAACCGAAATGGGAAAAACCCATTTGAGTTAGCATAAAGGAGAAGATATGGCACAGGAACAATTCAAAATAGACAATGTTGTTATAAGAGCACCGGATAGTTACAAACCGGTGTTCGCAACCACATCTACGGAAGATTCTAAGAGAAGTCAGGATTTAGTTATGCATAATTCTCCAATGGGAACCATAGGCGGGTATGACATGCAATGGGGCGAGCTTACGTGGGCTGAAATAGCAACCATACTAAATACTGTGCTTAACAAAAGCAAATTCACATTCCACCATAAAGACCCTACTGTTCCGGGAAGATGGATAGACAGAACATTCTACGCATCAAATTTTAATATGGCTGCGCAAACTCTGAAAGATGGGGAAGAAAAGTGGACGGATTTGTCTATTAATGTAAGGAGGATTGAGCCGTTTTGATAAATGCATCTACTCAGTTAAAAGAGGAATCTCTTACAAACAGAAATTATTACGTAACAGCAAACGTTACATTATCAGACGGCACTACGCTCAAATTAGAAAAGAAGGACTTTTTTTTATCCGGAAACAGTCTTGTAGATTCAGCAGATTCTGGGGACTTCCCAGTGGGCGTGGCAATCGAAAAAACAGCAAGTCTGTCATTAGTGAATGACGATGGCCGCTTTGACAATTACAACTTTAACGGTGCAAGATTTGTCATTTTTCTTAATCTTCAGTTATCCAACAAATTAGAAGCTATAAAAAGAGGTACTTATGTTGTATCAAAAAAACCTGCGACAGCGAGCGAAATAAGTCTTTCTCTTTTAGATAAAATGCATAATACTGATAAGACGTATGATTCTAATTTGTCTTTTCCTTGCACTGTTAGAGAACTGCTTTCAGAATGTTGCCAACAGTGTAATATTACGCTTGGCGATGCGACATTCCCGAATTCGAACTTTCAGATTTTACAGTCGCCATCTAACACAACATATCGTGCGGTAATTGGAATGTGTGCCGGGATAGCTGGTGGAAACGCAAGAATTGACGAGAATGATCTGCTCAGAATTGTTACATTTGATAAGGCATTTACCAGCGCAATTATTTATGATGGTGAAACAGCAAAGGATTGGACAAATGGTGATGATTTGGACGGCGGTACGCTTAATCCATGGACAACGGGGACTGTGATTGACGGCGGTACGCTTAATCCATGGACAACAGGGACCGTGATTGATGGTGGTACATTAAGTAAAAGTGATTATCATACATTGTTTTCGATACAAAATTTGCAATATGATGTAGATGACATAGTTGTAACAGGTGTCAAATACATAGAAGACGAGTCAGAATATATGTCGGGTCGAGAAGGCTACGTAATCACGGTAGACAACCAGTTGCTGTCAGGCAATGCACAGGCGGGAGTCGAAGCTATCGGCAACCAATTAATTGGCTTGAGAATGAGGCCTTTTTCATGCGAGGGAATCGCTAACGGATACGCCACTTTCGGCGATCCAGTTGAATTTATTGATACAAAGAATCGTGTCTTTAGATCATTTGTGACAGACATAGAGTTTGTGTTCGGTGGTTCAACAACATGGAGTTGCAATGCAAAGAGTGCTGAAGAAGATGCAAGTGAGTTTATTGGCGAACAGCAGGCAGTGGTAGAACAAGCAAAGAAAGATATAGAAAAGAAACTATCTGCCTATGACATAAAGCTCAAACAAATGAATGAGCTTGCAGCAAACACGCTGGGTTTCTTCTATACAGAGGAAATGCAAGAAGATGGTTCTGTAATTACGTACCGGCATGATAAACCTGCACTTGCTGATTCTAAAATAATTTATAAGACAGGTGTCGATGGATTCTTTTTGTCAGTAGACGGAGGTCAGACATGGAAAGCCGGCTTTGACAGTAATGGGGATGCTGTTCTGAATATTCTTTACGCCATCGGCATTCAATCAGAATGGATTAATACAAGAGGCTTCACAGTGAAAGACAATAAAGGGAATACGACATTAAGAATAGATGCCGACACAGGTGCTGTCACATTAGAGGTTGAAAGCTTTACGCTAAAAAGTAGAACTATTGAACAGATCGCCAAGGACGTTGTGGATGGGGCGGTTCAAAATAATGTGACTATCCCGAACTATTATGGCACGTATGTACCAACATTGCAGAACTATCCGGCATCTGAGTGGAAAAGTGAAGAATATGAAAAGCATGACGGCTCGATTTTCATGAACTTCTCTACAAGTCAGGTATACATGTTTTCTGGGACTGATGGCACTTGGCAGGAACTGGACACTGGAAAAATTGTCAATTTTGAAAGAGTTTTTAATGCTTTAACGGATAACGGTAAGCAAGAGGGAATTTATATGCAGAACGGACATCTGTATATAAATGCTTCCTATATTAAGTCCGGACAGATTTCAGCTGATTTGATTAATCTGAAGAACATCAACGTTACAAACAGTTCTGGAGTATCAACATTTGCGATTGATAACTATGGAAATGTTACGCTCAGGCCTAATACATTCGCATTAACAAACGGCGATACAATATATAGCGTTGCGGAAGATAAAGCTTCGACAGCGTTATCGAATGCGAATCGTTATACAGACAATGCGCTTAGTGATCTCGATATAGGAAAGATGACTAAACAAGAGATTATTGATGTACTAAGCGACAACAGTAGTAATAAAGGTCTGTATCTATCAAATGGCAATGTGTTCATAAATGCCGATTATATTAACACGGGCGAATTAGCGGGATGGCAAGTTGGACTTAAAAAGCTTTCAGCAAGTGGCACGTATGGAGAAGTAACGCTAGACGCTTCAACTGGAGAGATTTATTCAGAGACGAATACAGGAGTATATGTGCCGGGGTACGGGACGTTGTATGGAACGCGAATTAGAGGAATCAATCTTTATACAGGAACCGTACACGCAAGCTCAGCCTCGTTTAATACTAGCGTTTCGGCGAGCAGTGTTTCGGCGGACAGCGTTTCGGCATCAGGAAAAGTTAAAGCAGGTACGCACATAGAAGCCAGTGGTCATTTCTATAGCGTCGGAACGGGAACGGATCTTGCAGATGCTTCTATCAGAGGGAAGTTGAAAGTAAGCGGGACAAAATCAAGATCAGTTTCGACGGTAGACTATGATGAACAGCTCTTTTACTGCTATGAAATGCCAACCCCATTCTTTGGAGATATCGGTGAATCTGTAATATCGGATGACGGGACTTGTATGATTGACATAGATGATATCTTTCAGGAATCTGCAAATGTCGGCATTAAATATTATGTGTTCTTGCAAAGAGAAGGAGAGGGCAACTGCTGGATAGCTGAGAAAGAGCAAAATTATTTTATTGTAAAAGGAACTCCGGGACTTAAATTTTCGTTCGAAATCAAAGCAAGACAAGCTGAATATGAACATATGCGATTTACTGACCCGGGAGATACGGCTTATACAGACGCAAGAGATATAGAAATCCCGGAACCAAATTATGAGTCAGAAGAAACAGAGATCTCGGAACCAGATTATGAATCAGAGCTTATTAACGACAGATTAAGCATTATCAATCAGATGGAGGTAATATCATGAAGAAGATTTTAACAAGTTTTATGAATCTTAGTACCGGAGAGGGGAGCCGCATTGCTTATACCTATTCAGAAGTAGACGAAAACACAGGAAGTATCATCAGCCAGAACAATAAAGGCAATTTTCTCGTGATGAATGACAGCGTGCAGAAAAATCTTGATTCCGTAAAGGATTACATAAAAAATAATTTCCTTTCATAAGGAGGTAAGTCTAATATGGCCAATACATACACAATACAATTCCGGCGCGGTATGTACGCCGATTTTGATACGTCGAAAATTCGTCCCGGAGAGCCCGTTGCGATTCTTGGCAATGACCCGTCCGTTCCATCTGGTAAAGCCTTATACATTGCATTTGCAGCCAATGATGTAAGACGCTTGTGTTCAATCGAAGACATTTCAGAAATGGTCAACGCTGGAGAATTTACTGGACCGCAAGGTCCTAAAGGTGAAGTGGGTGCAACGCCTATATTTACAATTGGCCAAGTCGACACGCTTGAAGCAGGACAACGCGCTACTGCATCAATTGTAGGAACAGCAGAAAATCCTGTGCTGAATCTTGGCATTCCAAGGGGTGCCTCTGGTAGTGGTTCAGTGAGCGAAGAAGTGATAAATCCGTACAAAGGGAAGACAATTGTGGCGTTTGGTGACAGCATTATGGCTGGCTGGGGATGGAAAGAAGGCACCGGCGTCGTGCAGCCGTTAAAAGAAAAATATCCAGATGCCACTTGGATTAATGAAGCCGAATCTGGTGCGAACTTTGCCATTACATCCAACCCAGAACGCACACCGATCGTAACGCAGATTAGGAGTTACACTGGTGCAGCTGATGCGATCATTTTTGACGGTGGAGTTAATGACATCAATAATAGTATTCCAATCGGATCAATCGAATCTGGATATGATGCTTCGTATAATACGGCTACGTTTTGTGGCGCATTTGAGAGTGCACTACAATACATTATGGATACGTACCCTTTGGCTGTTAAGCTGTACATTATTCCGCACAGTTTCGCGAAAGACAACTCCTATATCAATAGTATTATGTCGAAAGCAATTGAGATTTGTGAAAAATGGAATATGCCATATCTTGATATGCGTAAGTATGCCCAGATTGCAATGACATCTAAAAACAAAGGCAAATATACGCGAAACGCGAATAGCGGGGTTGGTGATGGTGTGCATCCTACGGAACCATGGTATCGTACATTCTACAGTCCTGTTATTGATCAACAACTTCAGTTTCTTGGCGCAGGACGTGTCGCTGCATCCGTAACTCCGACTGTTGTTCCTGTGACTGGCGTATCTCTCGATAAGAGTACATTAAATATACAAAAGGGAGAAAGCGTAACATTAGTAGTTACCGTAAGACCTTCTGACGCAACGAATCAATCAGTTAATTGGAGCACAAATAATTCAAATGTGACCGTCAGCAATGGAATGGTGACTGGAAAAACTGCCGGCACATCTGTAGTTACAGTCACAACAGATGATGGCGGATATACGGCACAGTGCACTATTAATGTTACTGAGAATACAATTGAACCTGGTGAGAGTCACACGGAATTAGAGTCACTCAGCGTTGACGGAAACTGTTATTTTGACACAGAAATCTTGCCTGATCAGAACACGAATACAGAGACAAAGCTATATATCAAATCAGGGACGATGTATATCTGTGGTGCAAGAGATAATAACTACAAGTACGGCTATACAGTGACGGATAACTTCTATGCTGTTAGAGGTGGGGTATCCAGCGCGGCAAAAAATGCTACATACTGGGAAGATGTCTGGGTTATCAAGCAGAACAGAGCAACTGCAACATTTGGAAACAATACGGTCAATTTAGATGAAGTAGGGAACTTTGTTTTGACAAGTCCATTTTACATTGGTTGTATGAGTAAAAATGGTGAAGCTGCTGGTGCTGGGTTGAAAGGAAAAATATATTACTCAAAGATTTATTCTGGAGGTAATCTTGTAGCAGATATGATCCCTGTCAAAAAGTCGGACGGAACGCTTTGTTTGTATGACAGAATTAGAAATAAATATATCTATAAGTCTGGCACAGGAATGATAACAGAGTAATTGATAACGCGGTATCTGAATCACTAGGTCAGATTATAATGAAACAGTAAAGACAATCTACACGATAATGCAGGAGGTACAATGATGGCAGAATATAAAGGCATAGACGTTTCGGCGTGGCAGGGAGTTATTGACTGGCCCACCGTAGCAAACTACGGTATGGATTTCGCTATCTTGCGAATCACAGAAAAGGGCAATGTTATTGATAGTACATTTGAAGCTAATTATAAAGGCTGTACTGCCAATAGTATTCCTGTCGGTGTTTACAAGTATAGTTATGCAGTCAATGTTTCAGAAATCCAGTATGAAGCAAAAAAAGTAATTGAAGCCTTGAATAGACGAAAATTGGACTATCCTGTGTTCTTAGATATTGAAGATAAGTGTCAGGAGAATATGTCAAAACATCTTATGATGCGGATGATTAACGCATTCAGAGAAATCATCATTAAAGCTGGTTATCAGTTTGGCATTTATTGCGGGTACTCCTGGTATCAGTACCAGCTTCCAGAGGATGTGAAAAAGTATGATTGTTGGTTAGCTGCTTATCCGTCACAGGATGATGGAACAATGCGGATCAGATTAAAACCTGCCGCTGGTATTGGCTGGCAGTATTCCAGCAAAGCAAAGATACCAGGGATTGCTGGAACAGTAGACAGAAATGTATTCTATAAAGATTACAAGGGGAAAGATACAGTGAAGAAAACAAAATTACAGATTATTCATGCGATAATACATGATGCAGTTGAATTTGCGGTAAATATTGCAAATGACAATAATAATGGTTACAGTCAGAAAATCAGAAGTCTGTATGAGATTGATGATCCTAAATCATTTGACTGCTCAAGTCTAGCGTGTACAGCATATTACTATGCATTCCTGAAAAATGGACTGACCGCGCAAGCGAGATACTTGAAAGAACATTGTAGCTATACAGGAAATATGCTCAATATGTGCAATTGTGGTTTTGAAGTTGTAGCAAGAAATCAGACAGCACATGCGCAGATGCAAAAAGGTGATCTTGAATTAAATGTAACTCATCACGTCGCTATGGCGATTGATAGAGATAATATTGTACATGCAAGGTCATCCGAAGGAACTACGGATACTGTTGATAATTCTGGTAATGAAATCAGAACTCAACCATGGTATCTGTACAGTCATGGCTGGACACACCGTCTCAGATTTACCGGCAAGGGTATTGATTTTTCCGGACTGGCTGGTACGACTACCAGCAAAACTGAAACTACTACAAAATCTAATACTACACAGACAAAGGGGGAATATATGTTTAATCCAGAAACAGTAAAAGCAGGAGATAAAAACACATCTGTGCTCCTCTTACAGGAGATTTTAAGAGCCAGAGGCTTTAAAGGCAAAAACGGTAAAGCCTTGAAACTTACATGGACAGCAGATGCAAACACGATTTACGCTCTGAAAGCTTATCAGGAATCCAGAAAAGAAGTTTTGGAAGTGGATGGTATTTGCGGATCTGCTACTTGGAAAGATTTAATTGCGATTTAAAGTAAATATAAATAAAAAAAGAGTATGGGTACAATGAGTACCCTTACCCATAAGATATTGTATCAGCTTCATTGCTTCTTATATATTATAGGGTATTACACTATGGGCCACCGTACTGGCTCATGATATACTGTGCAATTTTGGCATTGGGTTGTGTGATATTGATCGGATATTGAAGCCTTTTTTCATAATTCCACATAAATTATCTGCACGCTCCTTCCTTTTCCCATGGGAATGGCTGTTCCATCCATTTCCAGATGGATTCTCCGGTCTGATCTGTAATGTCAATAATCAGGGGACCATATGCTTCGGCGTATTCTTTTAATAGCTTTTTTCGTTCCTGCACAAGTTCGTGACAGTAAGTCAGAGCCTTTTCATCACAGGGATGTGTGTCAAGGTACAGAGTCATATCATTGACTGCGAAACTGACCTGATCGATACGGTTTAATAACTGTTTTTGGGAGCAATCTGTTTTCATCTTCGAATACCTCTCTTTCCACAAAATGGTTTGCATAACTGTGGGAAAATGGTTCCTGCATTTAATGCATACTGCAGTGGGAAATTCTCTGTAAACTTCTGGCAGGGAACATATGCCATTGCAGGTTCCAGATACTGAAGATGCGAAAACATTTCATGTTTTTTTTCTTTGGCACCCGGTATAGTACAGCTACAGTCTGTCGTGTTTCTGACAGAGCATTCGGAACTGTTCATATTTCTATTTGAAGGCTGAGGCATATTCATACCGCAGGTACGGTTATAAGGGCGGTTGCCGGAACATCCCATCCGATAATTTTCCATATATAATTCCCTTCTCTGAAAACTGTTTACATTATATTTTATGTCATGCTCATAAAACCGTGCTCATACAAGTCGAAATTTCCTTGCCATAGTGAAGATTCGTTACTGTTCACATACCACTATCCCGCGAGGTGTTTTGGCATGAATATGCCAAAATCTCGAGACATACAAGCCAAAATTCCATTGCCGCAGGCAATCTGGAATGAATTTTGGCTAAGTTACTGTGAACGGAGTGAACAGTAACGAAGATTCATATCGTCTGACAGACAGATTTCTTTTTGCTTTCGAATATGTTATTATATATAGGAAATATTTGCTGCCTGCTAAGTGTCAGCATCCAAAGAAAGTCGGGAGGTACATAAAGATGAAACTTACAATATTGGGAACCGGAAATGCAAAGGTGACGAAATGCTATAACACCTGTTTTGTGCTAAATAAAGATAAAGAATATTTTATGATAGACGGAGGTGGCGGAAATACAATTCTGAAGCAGCTGGAGGACGCAGGAATCAGCTGGAAAGAAATCAGCACTATATTTGTGACACATAAACACATCGATCATCTGCTTGGAATCATCTGGATGCTTCGTATGTATTGTCAGGGAATGGCAAGAGGACAGTTTGGCGGTGAAGTGACTATCTATGGACATGATGAAGTGATCAGCCTGCTGAAACAGATGGCAGAGATGCTTCTCACACCAAAGGAAACGAAATTTATCGGAGACAAAGTCCATCTGGAAGAAGTAAAGGACGGAGAAGATAGAACGATTCTGGGACACAGGGTGACATTTTTTGATATTCTGTCTACAAAGGCAAAACAGTTTGGGTTCTGCATGGAGTACGCAGAGGGAAAGAAGCTGACCTGTTGTGGAGATGAGCCATATAATGAATGTGAACAGAAATATGCCAAAAACAGCACATGGCTTCTTCATGAAGCATTCTGTCTGTTCTCTCAGGCAGATAAATTCAAACCATATGAGAAACATCATTCTACTGTAAAGGATGCCTGTGAGCTGGCACAGAAACTGGAAGCAGAGAATCTGATCCTGTATCATACAGAGGATAAAAATATTTCCAGACGAAAGGAGCTCTACACAGAAGAAGGCAGAC
>ENA-OROL01001177-OROL01001177.1-human-gut-metagenome-genome-assembly--contig:-NODE-1177-length-22612-cov-2.705768_pt1 | contig 22612 bp, 14 predicted proteins | sample MGYA00242128_ERZ509048 | MGnify/ENA primary metagenome ERZ509048 (study PRJEB26280, sample SAMEA2338750) | human gut metagenome | biome: human gut; feature: human-associated habitat; material: faeces...
CGATAAAGCCGTTGGAGGCCATAAAGTTGAGGGCGCTCATAATGCCCAGCAGCAGGCCCGAAGCCACGATGGCGGGGATGATGGGGACAAAGACGTCGCCGAGCACCTTAATGGCGCGCATAAAGATGTTCTGCTGCTGTGCCGCGGCCTCCTTGACCTCGGCCTTGGTGGCAGCCTCGACGCCGCTGAGCGCGATGAACTCCTCGTAGACCTTGTTGACGGTGCCAGTGCCAAAAATAATCTGGAGCTGGCCCTGGGCCTCAAAGACGCCCTTGGCGCCGTCGATATTCTCGAGGGCCTCCTTGTCGACCTTGGCGTTATCGGCAATCACCAGGCGCAGACGCGTGGCGCAGTGTGCAGCCGAAACAACGTTGCCGGCGCCACCGATGTTGTCGAGCACCTCTTGGGCTGATTTACGGTAGTCCATGACTTCCCTTTCCTCAAACGGGCGCATGTGCACCCGGCCATCTTTGACACTTACACTGTAATCGTTTTCAGTTTCATATGTCTGTAATCGTTTTCACAGTAGGGTGAACGGTAGGAAAAAGCCGGCGAAAGGTAGTTTAAAGGCAAAAACAGGGGTCTCAGAGACAGACAGGCATGCCCAAAGCCTAGACATTCATCAGTTGATGGCCGAGCTTGAGCGACTTTAGACCGCGCTCCCCTTCCACTCCATCGAGCGTGTCGAGCAGCATGCTGGTGGCCTCGACGCCACTGGTCAGGTAGCCATAATGCACGGTGGGAATGCCGCCCGTCAGCGCGCGCAAAAACGCATTGTCGCCAAAACCGCTTACACGGCGCATGCCCTCGCCCATGCCGCAAACCTCATCGATGGCACGCAGCGCGCCGGCCGCCATGGTGTCGGTCGCGCAGGCAATAAACGAAACGTCGGGAGCAACGGAAAGCAGCTCACGCGCCGCACCATAGCCCGAGTCGAGCGTAAACGAGCCCAGACGAATCAAGGCGGCATCGAGCGGGTTACCCGCTGCGCGCAGGCCGGCCTCAAAACCGCGACGGCGGTCATAACCGGCCGCGCGGTCCTCCTCGGTAACTCCAATGTAGGCGATCTTGCCGTCCACGCGGCCCGCAAGCGCATGGCCCAGCTCAAAGGCAGCCTCGTAATCGTCGTGATAGACGCACGCCGCGCCCTCGACATGTTGACCGATCAGCACAATGGGCACACGGCACGACTCAATCGCCTGACGATGCTCGTCGGTGATCATGGTTGCCACCAGCACAATGCCGTCAACCGGATGGTTTTGGAATAAATCAAGGTATTCGAGCTCGCGATCGGCCGCATTATCGGTATTGGCAAGCAACATCTGGTACCCGCGGCGGCCAAGCACCTGGCCAATACCAGCGGTAATGCGGCTCACGGATTCCGAGTTGATCTTGGGCACGATGACGCCGATGAGCTTGGTGGAACCGGTGCGCAGCGCGCGAGCCTGGCTGGATCGCACGTATCCGGTCAGCTCAATCGCCTTCTTAATGCGCTCGGCCTTGTCCGCCGAGATATACCCACCGTTGAGGAAGCGCGAGACGGCGGCGCTCGAAACGCCAGCCAACTCGGCCACATCTTTCATCTTTACCACGAGCACCCCTGTCGTTGAAATCGCTTTCACCATGATAGCCGTGACGGCGCTTCGGATAAATCAATATCATCCAGGTCGAGCAAACGTCAGCGAGCGGGCAGCTGCCGTGGCGAGGTGCCGCGAAAGAGGAGCGAAGCGTACTATATGTACGCGAGCGACGGTTTGAGCGGCAGATCGCCCGGCAGATGCCCGCGCAGCGTCAAGCGGTTCGGCGTTCGTTAGAACGCCGGAACATAATAGCCACAGCAGCTGCCCGCTCGCTAACGTACGCTCGACCAGGAGGGCCCCTCTTTGCGCAATTTGCTCGCTAGGGTTCTAGCCGTGGTATTCACCGTTGTATTGGATCAACGTTAGGTCCTCAACGCCGTCGAGCGCACGGATGGCGTCGGCATAGGGCATATCCACGCCGTCCGAAAACACCTCGACGGCCATCTCAACTTTGTTGCCGCGCATCGTCTTAGACTTGACGGTGAACTTGGTGCGCCCAAACGCGCGCACGATATCGTCGCCAGTGGTCTGGCCCGTGTAGTGAATGACCATCATGTACACGCGCGCCTTGTCCTGGTGGCTCGCAAAGCCGGCAATCATCGCCACGATCACCACTGCCGTGAGCCCCACGAGTGCATACATGCCGGCTCCGGCCGTAATGCCCGTGGTAATGGCCCAAAACAGATACAGCAGGTCGAGCGGGTCCTTGACCGCCGTACGGTAGCGGACGATAGACAGAGCACCGACCATACCGAGCGAGATGACCACGTTCGTCGAGATCGCGAGCGTGACCATGCAGGTGAGCACGCACATGCCCACGAGCGTCACGGCAAAGCTGCGCGAATACACCACGCCGGTAAAAAAGCGCTTGTACACGTAATAGATCAGGATGCCCATGGCGAGCGCCACGAGCAGCGACAGGCCAATTTTGGCAGGGTCGACCTGACCAAACGCCTCCAAAACGGAGTTCTTAAAAAAGTCCCTGGTGCTCATGGTCTAAATATCCCCTCGGTTCTCAAAATCCGATTCCCAGTAGTTAAAACCGCGCAGGTAGGCGGTCTTTTCGTAACACAGGCAGTACTTGGAGACCGCCGTAAGCTCGGCCGCGCCCGGCGGCACCATATCGCGCACCAGCTGCGGACAAAACTCGGTAAACTTGACCTCCATCACCAGCTTGCCGGGCTCCAGGACCGGCAGCGCGGGCAGCGTCGCGTCAAAGATATCGAAGCTTCCCACCGCGGCACGCACGTTCATGTCAAACGTGATGCGCACGGTGCCCCCGTCCATCACCCACGGCTCGCGCTCGTAATCCACGATGGTCCGCGGGCGCATCATGTTACAGACACACTCGATGTAGAACTCGCGGCAGAGTTGGTGCGGGCTCCTAAGCAAAAAGTCGTAGTCGCCGGCCAGGATCTGCTCAAACTCGCCACGCGTAAGTGGCGCGTCCTCCTTGTAGATCCAGCTACCGTACTTCTTTTTGCGCTCGAGCTTAATCACCTTGTCGCTGCCGTTATAGATACGCACGCGATACTTTTTGCGCATGAGAATGCCAGCGTCTTTTTCCTCGTAGGCCGAGTTGCAGTAGTCGTCAAAGTACAGGCTGCGAATGGTGTAACCGCCCGCCCGCGCATGCTTGTCCAGCTTAAACACCGGCGCCATGCGACAGGCAAGCGCGGCGTGTTCGCCCTCGTTAATGAGATATTTGAGCTCGTGGCGGTAACGCTCCTGCGTGGTTCGCGCAGGCGGAGCCGCCAAGCGCTCAAGTAGCGCGCTAGCCCTCCTCATACGTGTCCTCCACGACCTTACCGCCGTCTTGCACGTAAAAACACTTCATGCCGTACTGTTTGCCATCGTCGGTAACGTAATAGTCAAACGCATCTTGCGTAAAGCCGTCGGAGTTGGTGGCACGCACGCGCACAAAATACTGGCCGGTATCGGGCGCATCACAGGTCACCTCGGGAAGCAGTACGTCCTCGGCCTTAAAGACCACATCGCTTATGGCATAGTCGCGCGCAAGCTCTACGGTGTAGCGAATGTCGCGCGCCTTAAAGTCGTAGGACGCATCCCAGTTAATGCGCAGGTTACCGTTATCGATCTGCGGCACGCCGATGTAGAACGGCATGGGTTTTTTAAAGCTCTCGCGGTAGCTCTTATAGCTCTCCTCGATCTCGGCCGGAATCGCCGCGGCGATCTGCTCGTATTGGTCCTTGGTGACAGGCAGATTGTCGATATCAGGCGAAGCAAAGACCAGGGATTCAGTCACCTCGCGGTAGTGCTTGATCATCTTGGTCAGGCGAGTCTCGGTCAAATACGAGCGCAAGTCCTTGACGGCACGGTCGAGTTCGCTGCGAAACGACTTGCTGCGCAACGCGCGGTTAAACAGCACGTTGCCCCAGTAGTTGCTTGCGCCGCGCTCCCAGCTCGCATAATCCGAGAATCCCGTCAGGCTCAACTCGAGTTTGCGCAGCATGCCGTCGTTATCCCAATCCAAAAAGTACCAGGTATTTGAGTTGAGAGGGCTGTACAGATAGCAGTTGCGGTTCTGCGTATCGCAGTTGCCCGTCAGGATCTGAAACGCCAACCAATAGACCAGGTTCTCGGTATCAAAGTAGGTGTCGAGCACGTCATCGATCTTTTGCGATTCGTCGTTGAGCGCATCGAGCATCTCGATGAGCTTGGTGTGGTCCGTATCGCCCTTAATCTCGAGCATGCCTTCAAAGCTTGTCTGGTTGTAGTCGGGATCATCGGCAAGCTTAATGGTGTCCTCGTAGCGATGGAAATCAAAGCTGTTCACCTTGTACAGGTGTCCGCTCTTATCCAGGCCATGTGCCTTAAGCGCCGTCTTGTTGAGCTGCTCCACCTGCGTAAACAGGCCGTAGTCCTCAAAGGTATCGTTGGACTTTTCGGTCTGGTCGCACACCCACAGATGCACAAACTGCGTGCGCAGGCCCATCATCTGGGGAATCCCGCGGATAAGGTCATAGGCCATCTTGTTGCGAAAACGCATACCCTCGCCCATGTGCTTGTTGAGCGCAATCGCACGCTGCTGGCGCCAGGTACCCTTGCCCTTTTTGAGCTCCACCTTGTAATTCTTTTGCGAGTTCATGCTCGACGTCTGGCCGCGCACCTGCACGGTAGCATTGGGCGCTTCCTCGCCATAGCCAACCTCGCCGGCCACCGGGCCGTCTTCGTCGCCCGCCTGCAAAAGCCCCATTACCTGATAGCGCGTCACGCCCATGTCGGCGTAGTCATACACCGAGTACGTATTGATCTCTGCCCAGCTGTGGTCGGTGTTCTCGGAGCTGTTACCGCGCGAGACCGTCAGGTACATGGTCACAATGCCCGAGTCGTCGTAGACCTCGTACAGCTCGTCCTTATCGCGAAGGTGCTTGGTCTCGCCCGAGGCCTCAGCCTTTTTAATCTTGTCCTGCTTTTTGACCTTTTTGGTCGAGGATTCGTCCTGAGACGAGCAGCCCGAAAGCAACAGCGCACCGGCAGCCGCCTCGATCAGGCAGCGGCGAGACATCAACTTATCGATCATCAGAACCTCCCCAATGTTTTTGGTACAGGCGAACCACCATACGTTCAAACGCACTGCGCGGCTCACCGCCCACGCGCTTGTCCTCGTAGCGTTGCTCAACACGGTCGAGCACCCGGCCAAGTTCGGTAAACCAGCCCGTCTTGTCAGCAGCCACGATGGGCTGCTGGCTCAGGATACGATACGGCAAGTTGGCGGTATAGGTATCGAGCCGCAGCAGCGCCACGATAAAAAACACCGCTGCACCCAACAAAAAGCCAAAGCCGTAAAACTGCTGCGGCAAGAGCAGAGAAACGGCAGTCGCCAGCCCGGCCACACCGGCAAACAGCCCCGAGGCCAGCACGGCCCCCTTGTAGTCGGTAAAGTACAACAAGATGAGCAACACCGTATTGCCCACGGCATACAGGCCGTAGCCCACGCACAACGTGCGAAAATACCCGTGCATCAGGTTATTAAAGCCCAACGGTAGGGCCGACAGTACCGTGGTCTCGAGCGAGATGACCGCCGCCGTCACAAACAGCTGCTTGAGCGCACAAAACCGCAGTTCTCGGTTGAGCGTGGCAAGCATTTCCTCCTCGGCCACCACAATGTCGCCCACCACGCCACCGTCGTTGAACAGGCTGTAGTAGTCGCGGTAGCGCGGATAGAAATTGACCTCGACTGAGACCACAAAGTTGACGGACGTGACCAGGATCGTCAAAAACGCGATGAGCGCCGGCACATCGTGGTAGGGCGCACCATAAAACAAGCCCTTGACCTGCACGCCAATGGGACCGGCCCAAATTATCACCAAGTGCGCAAAGAGGCCCAGGTTGGTAAACAAGCCCGTGAGCGCCAACGGCATAAACTGATCAAGCCACCGTAAATACAGCCAGGGGCTGCGATCGCTCTGCGGAAAATACCGGTACAGCAGCACCACGTCCCAGGCGAGCATGACGCCGTAGCCCAGAGCAATTGACGCCAAAAGGCCCTCAACCGGCGGCAGTCCCAGCGCCAGCGCGGCCAGGGCGCACAAGCACGCCACGCCAATGGCAGCCGCAAAGCTGCATAGGATACCGCGGTAATCCTTGATGGCCGTGAGGTAACTCATGCCGTTCCAGTTGACGATCATAATGTTAAACAGCCACAGACACAGCAGTCCCTGCAGCAGCGTGGCGCCCGAGAACAGCAAAAAGACGCCGTAGAGCACGGTGCCCGCAACGAGCATGATGGCATTAGACCCCCAAAACGAAGGCAGGATCTCATCCTCGCGCTCGGCAAAGAGCATGTCGGCCAAAAAGCGCGTGACCGGCATGGAGAAAAAGCTCGTGAGCGTGAGCGACGCCAGCAGCGTATAGGTCACCATGCACACCAGCAGGTCTTGGTTGGCGCGTCCCACGCCCCACAGACCGCACAGCACCAAGATACCCACCTGGAGCAGTACGCCCAGCAGCATGGGGCCCGTGCACACAATGCCGGCGTAACCATAGGCGCGCATCATGGCAAACAGGCCCTTGCGCCTAAACAGGCGCTTGAGCTCAAAACCGATTCCGGCCACCGGCTACTCCCCCTCTCTGGGCAGGTCAAACGCTTGCGCCGTCTCGTCGTACAGCGCGCGATAGTTGGCGAGCATCTGCTCGTGCAAGAAGTACGTGGCAACGCGACGCTGGCCGCGCTCCCCCATCTCAATGCGACGAGCGCGGCTTGTGCACATGCGTTCCATGGCATCGGCCAAACCCTTGCGATACATGGGCGGCGTCACAAAACCCGCCACGCCAAAGTCGTCGCCCGGGGCGCCTTCGAGAAGCTCGCGACAGCAGCCCACCTCAGTCGTCACGCAGGGACGGCGCGCTGCAAGCGACTCCAGCACGCTGAGCGGCTGGCCCTCGGAGATGCTCGTCAAAATGGTAAAGTCGAGCTTTTCCATGTACTCGACCACGTTGACGCGGCCGGTAAAAACCAGGTCGCGCACGCCCAGGGTGTCGACGAGCGCATGGCACTCGGCGCCGTACTCTTCGTCGTCCACGCCGCCCATGATGTGCAGGCGCACCTTGGGCAGGCGCTCGTGCAGCTCAAAGAAGGCATAGATCATGGTCTTGACGTCCTTGATGGGCGCCAGGCGCACCACCGCGCCAATGTCCACCCAGCCGTCGTCGGACTTTAAGGGAATATCCTTAAAGCGGTCGAACTGGATGCCGTTGGGAATGACCAGGCACTTGTCCGCATCGCAGCCCATATCGACCTGCGTCTTGCGGGCGTTATGGAACAGGCTCGTCACGCGGAAGGCGCGACGGTAGATCTCCTCCGAAAGCAGGTAGAAAAAGCGAATCCAGCGGTCCTTAAACGACGGCACCACCCAATCGGCGCGAATGATCTCTTCCTCGCGCTCGCGGGTATAGATGCCATGCTCGGTCAGCAGCACCGGCGCATGGGAAACGCTTGAGCCCAGGCAGGCGAGCAGGCCGCCGTAGCCGGTCGAGATGGCGTGGTACACATCGGCCACCGGCACCTCGCTGCCCAGAAGGTAGAGCACGGGCAGCAGCATGGAGCGCATGGTGTGGAATGCATCGGCAAAGGGCGTGTATGGGTACTCGGCCAGGCACACGTCGCGAAAGATATCCATAAACGCGCGGCTCTGCAAAAACGAGAGCGGATGCACGCGACGGCGCTGGAAGATATCGAACAGCACGTCCCAGTCCGGATTGGAGAGCGATACCAGGCGGCGCAGCGCCTCGCGCTCGCGGGCGTTAAAATCGACCTCTTCTTGCTCGCCCGAAAGCCGCAGGGCATCGTCCAGGAACACCTCGTGCACCTCGACCACGTTGCCGGGCAGCTCGTAGACAAACTTGCCACGGTCGGCAGTATGCGCGCCGATCACCCACAGCACAAACTCGTGCTCGGGCATGGCCGTAATGTAGCCATGCATCCAGGTAGATACGCCGCCGTGCACATAGGGGTAGCAACCCTCGAGTACCAAGCAGATCCTCATTTGTCGCCGCCCTCCTTGCGCTCAATCGTCACGGTCTTATCATTTGCCTTGAGCAGATACAGATTGCCCGTAAGGTGCGTCAGTTCGCCACCCGTGGCTGCACCCGGCTCGCCATTGTTGGCGCGGAACATGAGCCACGCCTCGTCGTGGAAATTGCCCAGGTTGAGCGTCCAGGCATCCGCGCTGGTATCCACGCTCACCGTCACGGACGAAAAGCGCTGGATGGCACCGGAGCACTCCGACGCCGTCTGGTGCCGCAGATCGGGCGCGGATTTGGTAAGCCAGTCCAGGTAGTCGACCAGGCCGCCCTTGTAGACCTCCCAGCCCTCTTTGGCGCCGCGATCCGGATCGAGCAGGTCGTCCGGGTGCATAAAGTGCGTACTCACGTAGTGCATGTTGAGCTCGGACACGGCGGCCAGGCGCATATAGGAATCGTCGACCATGCCGCCCGAGACAATGCGTGGCTGCTCCACAATGCCATCGGTCGCCACGCCAAACTCCTGCACGTAGGGCAGGTCGGTACCGTCCTCAAAGTAAGTACTGGCGATGGTCTTAATGCGCGGAACATCGGTACCGATAAGCTGGCGGGCCGAAAGGATATTTGAGGGCGGTACGTAAACCGAGCCGTGCGCGTTGGGCAGGACCTCGTCCTGAAACGCGATAAGCTCGTTGAGCGATGCGACGAGCGCCTCTTTGTTCTTCCAGGTCTTGTAGACGTACAGCGTGCCGTAGTCGGTGTCCCAGAGCGCCAGAGGCTGATGGTTGTAGCCGTGAAAGCCCAGCTCTCCGCCCATCTGCAGCAGTATGCCGCCAAAATAGCGGAACTGCGTGGTATCAGGTTGGCGCGCGGGCTCGGTCTGGTTGACCGCGTCCTCGTAGTTTTCGATCATCACGCCGGTATAGCGAATGCCGTATTTTTGCGCGAGCTTTTGCAGATCGGGCCACCAGACCTTGGTGTAAAAATCCGCAATGGAAAGGCCGTAGTCACGCTTGATAAAAGTACCATCGCCCGAGGGCGCGGGGCTAGGAAAGTCGTCCAAATAGAACACGGCGCTGTTGACGACCGGATAGGCCGTGGTATCACCCAGCAAGCTTATGGCCGAAGCATAGAACCCACGCATGACCTTGTCGTAGATGCCAATGTTGCACACCACGGTGTGACCACTGCCGCAATCGTTAGACCAAATGAGCGGCGTGCCCGTGTCACCGGTCTTTGCCCATACGTGCGCCGTTTCGCGCAATGAAACCGAGAGCGAAGAATCGAAGGGATCCGAGAACTCGTAGCGCTCTCCTCCGCCCAACATAAAGTCCGCACACGGAACGATACTTTCGGCTGTCGCATAGTCATATCCGACCGATTCGATCCCAAGCTTGGAAGCAATAGCCTGCAGGTAGTTCGAGTTATCTGGCGTCATGCCCAGCATGAGTGAGCCGCCCGCACTCACCCAACTCATCAGATCGGTCAGATGCGTACCCAGTCCGTCAAGCGAGGGCATAAGCACAATCACGCGATCAAACGACGTGAGCGATGGGATTGCGTCCGCACCGTCGGTGGCAATATCGACATCGCGATGGGCGATCTTCATGTCCAGCAAAATCTGGTCGAACTGTTCCTTTACGTCCTCGACGCCAGCTTGATCGGAATCGGTAATAACCAGGCATGTGGGCTTTTGGCCAAAGATTGCCGAGGAGGCAGGCACCGCATCGTTGGCGGCAAGCATCCCCAGCTTATGCTGGCCCGCACTGTACTGCACGCCGGCACGCTCCACCAGCAGCACGGCGGCCATGGCAATAAAGACCGCCCACACCACGAGGAGTCCCATCCAACGAAAGCGGCCTGCACGATCGCGGATATGTTGCGCCACACTCATCTGGCCTCCTCCCCGTCGCGCCAAAACGCCAACTTTTCGCGGTTGTCGGCGCTCAAATACACATGTTGCTTGTCAATCGCATCGATCACACGGTGAACCTCGTCACCGTCGCGGCGCATCACGGCCAGGCGCAGGCAAAGCATCCAAACCTCCTGCTCCTCGGGCACGTCGAGAACCAACTGATCAGTCACGGCCTGCGCCTCGTCGATCTGTCCGACATCGGCCAGCGCCGTCGCGTATCGAATGCGCAGCTCAAGGGTATCCTCGCGCTCGCAGCGACGCGCAAGCAGGCGCGCGTACTGTTGGCGCTGAATCTGAGCAACGCGCCCCTCAGCCAAGCCCGAGCCCAAGTATTCACCAAGAAAATCACAGTATTCGTTGAGGTTTTGCGCGCTCGGGTCTGTCTTAAAGGCATGCTCCAGCTGCTGCAGTTTAAAATCGGACTCCTTGGAGATCTGCGCCACCGCCGTCGCGGCATAGTGCGCCACCTCAACGTCGTCGTTAAGCTTAGCCGCCTGCAGCTGCGCCAGGTACGCGTCGGGCTCCTCGGTGAGCATGGAGAGCATTAGACGGCGCCGGTATGCCGGGTCGTTGACGATGAGCGCCTCCTCGAGCGGCACTACGCCTGCATCGGCATCACGTTCGTGCACTAGGATGCTGCGATGCAGGTCGTCGTTGAAGCGCAGCGACTCCAGCGCAGACTCTTTCAGCCCCTCGCCAAACACCGCGCTGCGGACCGATAGCAGAACCACCAGCAACGGGCCCCACAGCGGCACCAGCACTATCACAGCCAGCATGTATCCGCGCACCGGCAGCAGGCCCAGCTTCATGAGCGTCCACAGCATCAGGCAAACCAACGCATGAATCAGCAGCAAGACGGCAGCAACGACAAGCGAGATCAAGCGGCACCCCCCTCACCGTCACCGGTGTAAGAGATGTGCTGCAACAGCGCCACGATGTCCTCGCCGTCGACGGGCTCCACCGCAATATGCTTTGCGCTCAGGCGCTCGCGGATAATGGGCAGATCGCACGCCTTTGCCTGGCGCATAAGGAGGTAGAGCACGTCGCCGTCGACCAAACCCGCCGCGTCGCTCTCGCGGATTGCCGACCCAATTGCGCCCACCAGCTCGCCGACAGGCTCCATGCCCGGTACCACGCGCAGGAGCAAAAAAATCCCCATCTTGCTATCTGCCAGCGCCTGCTCCGCCGCGAGCTCTTGGCCAAAGGCAGCCTGCTTGAGCACGCAAGTGCCGTCAACGCAGCGTTTATCCTGCGCCACCGCCTCATAGTCAAAGGCACGGCCCAGCGCGCTTTCGACCAGGCCGCACAAGATGCGGAACAGGTTTTGATAATAGAGGTTCATTTGGTTTTCGGCCGCACTACGCACAAAGATCAACACGGCGGGTGCCCCGTCGCGCTCGATCGTGTATCCAAACATGGGAAGCCCCGGCGTCAGCTCGCGGTTCACCCACAGGTTCGAACGACCCCCGTCGCCCAAAAGAGGTGCAAGCTGCTCAAGCTTGAGCGAGCGTGCGGCATCTTCGGCAATCGCGGGACTTGCTGCCACCAGGCGTGCAAATGCCCCGCCCGAAACATGGTAGATCGCCACCGAATCGTTCTCGAGGATCTCGCCCAGAAGCTCGCAGCACTTGCGATAGATGTCGCGTGGGTTGAATACGTCGAGCTCCTGCGTCACGGCAAAGATCTTGCCAAAGCTGTCGTGGCGACCCACGATCTGGCGCCTGTACGCGCGCTTGTCCTCGATCGCGTCGTGGTAGAGCTGCGTAAGGAACGTATTGCGGTTGCGCACGAGCTCGTTTTGATCGCGCTCCGCCCTAATGGCTTCGCTGCTGCGCAGCTGCACATAGCCGCACACGGCGCCCACCACAAAGTACGCAATAAACGGCAGCCAGTTGGACGGCTCGTAGAACAGGCCCTGGAAGGTATAGCCGTACTGGGTAAAGTAGCTCACTGCCAATCCCACCGACGCCAGCAGCGCCGCAACCAGGCCAAAGTCCAAGCCATACAGCGTGCCGATCAGCACCACGTAGAGCAGGCGATAATCGAGTACGTTAAGCTGGGCCGATTGGGAGAAAAGATGCTCAAGCACCTCGAACAGGACCCAGGCAACGCCCGTCTCTAGGCATTTGATGGGCAGCGAGTACATCTGGATGCGGTCGATGGCGGCACGCAGCGGGTTGATCTTTTTGATGCGTCCAGCGCCCCAGCGAGCTTGAATGGTCGAGAGATCGCGCAGCAAGTCGTAGCGCTGAAACCAACCATAGCGCACGCGAGCGACGTCGCTGGCGGGCAAGGCGTAGCCGGCAGAATCGCCATAGGCAACTGAGAGCCCTGGGAACAGCGCCATGAGGGCGTCGCCCACCTCACCCGCAGTGTGATGGAAGGCATCGGCAACGTCGAGCGTCTCAAAAGAGGCATCCCAGCTATCAAAGATGCGGCGAACCAGCACCGCAAGCTCCTCGGCACACAGCAGGGGAAACGCCGCATCCTGCGCGCCCTGCAGAGCGACCGATCCAGTTGAGCACGCATCGAACAACGGCACCAAAAACGGATCTTCCAGCGCGGCGGAGGCAGTGTACAGGAAGGGCGCGCGCAGGATCTTGGTCTGAACGCCCTCGCGAGCAGCGTAGTAGCGGCACAGGTCGTTGGCTGCGCGCGCGATAATGCCCTTACCCGTTCGCCCCGCGGCATCGACGGCACCCTCGGCACCTGCGGGCCCTGCTATATACAACAGCTGGATCCGGCGACCCATGCACGCGCGAAAGACCGAACGTAGTAGCTCGATATCGCCCACGGTATCGGTATGCGGGGTAAGGTAATTGGATAGGTAGACCACGCGGTCGAACTCGTAGGCCTGATCCAGGTGTTGCAGAAGCTCTTTCCACGAGGCATGGGGCGATGACTCGTCGCGGCGCGTGTCCTGCGCGGCTACGACCTGCACATGATCCCCGGGGAACGCCTTGGCACAAAAGTCATCGTCAACATATGCGGTGTTGCCAACAACCAGCACCTCCATGGCGCACCCCTCCCCTAAAATCCACTTTGTTCATAGTCAAACATGCGTATTGTACGCTACCCACGCACGTGTCCAAAATCTTTAAGGCTGTTTTAAGAACATCATTAGAGGGAGGAGGCAGCTTTGATTGGACTAGAGGGCAAAGCCCCGAGCGTCTGTTTCATGTTGGAGCCCCTCAAAAGAGAGTTATTGTCCTGGGCGATATAAACCCAACTATCCTGATATGAGCCAACGGGAGCAAGGAACGTAAGGAGCTCCAAGAAACCAATAACGTCCGTACCGTATTTTTTAGAAAACTTGCGCGCCAGATCATACTTTTTCTGCTGCGTTGCCCTACCCGAATAATCGGACAAAGCATGCTCAAGGTTGCGTGACATATATGCAGCTTTAAAAGGAATCTTCCTTTTGTTACAGGTCAGCTCATGCGTCCTAGATAACGTCTTAAGACACGAAGATTTACATTGATTTCTCTGACACAGCGAGGCGACGTTCGACGTTTCAATCCTATCTTCAAAATAGGAACAACGAGGCCCATCTTCATCATAGACAACCAGCGAATCATCGATAAATGCACCATCGGTATCGGACAACAGCACAATGGCGTCTAAATCGGTGGCACGCAACTTGTCCTTAGCGAGAAATTCCTTCACGGTATCAACCAACCGCCTCTTAATAGTCGAAGCGGGATTTCCTGCACCGAGAGCATGTACCGATGTGATGTCGCCGCGCACAATCCCAAAACGAGGACCAGGATGCTCCCCGCTTGCAAACAAACTTGTAAGAGCACGACCCAATGCCAGCTCATCAGTTTCGCCTTCGACGATAAAAAGAACGAACTCGGTGGCACCCACTACTCGTCACCATCCAAGCAGAGCGCGGCATCGATCGAGTACCTGTCCGTAGAATCGTACAAACGCTGTCCGCTAACGCCAAGGCTAATCGCGCGCAAATACTGGTCACGCATGTTATTGGTGGGCTTAAGACCCTTAAAGCGAACAAACCTATTATCAGGATCTGCAGTGGTCAGAAGAATCTCCGATGCCGGCAGCAACTCAAGAACACGTAGGTTGTGGGCAGTAAACAAGAGCTGCCCCTTGCCAAACGACTCAAGCACGGAAAGAAGCTGCCCCAAGAGGAATTCGAATACGCCCGAGTCGAGCTCGTCAATTGCAAGGAATGCGTCGGGGTACGAATGGACTTCCATAAGGCAGAGCGAGAAAGAGATGAGTTTTCTTACGCCCTCAGATTCACAGCGCAGCGGAATCTCGACCCCATTGCGGCATGAAAGAAACTCGACTTGCTTAGCGGGTGAATCGCCCTTATCAAGAAGTTGAGATCCAACGACTTTAACCTCGATGGAAAGGCTCGGTACAAGCGTGCCAATTAATCCGCTCACACGCTTAATCGCAGACGAAACGGCTGGGAAATCATCGTCCTTAATAACAGCGGGCTTAAAAAGATTGACAGAAAGGTGACCCTTCTGGCCAAACACGCGATCATCGATAATATCCATCGAAAGTACGTTTAAGCTGCAAGTTGCATTTGCCAGCGTCGTAAACACATTGACTCGGTAACGGAAATAAAGCCCAAGCTCGGCGAGCAGGCAATACAGCGGAGTAAGAATCTCTTGATGGGCACTCTTGAAAGAAGCCGATTGCAGCTCGTACACAGCCTCATTAATCTGCAATTGCTCCGGAGGTTCCTCCTGCATATAAAGATTGAAATCGCAGGCAAAAAGCGAGATCAGATATTTAACAGTTTGTATGGAAAGCATGGGGGACATGTTGCCCCGCTGAAGAACACCTAGCGAAACCAACATCGACATCTTAAGCTGTTGATCCGCGTTCAAAAGATGGGACCAGCGATTTCTGGGCAGAACCGCCGCGGCAGACTCGGGGGCCTCTTGAACAAGCTCCACGAGAGTCCTCTTAGACCCCCATTTGTCTTTATCGACATTAAATTGTTTTACAGCCATTTTCTCGTGCGAAATCCAGGCAGAGTCTGCTCTACGCGAAAAAGTGACGGTATAGAACGTAAGAAATAATTCATCCGTGGTATCAATGTTAAACTCAATGTCAATTGAAAAAGAGTCTTTGCCAGGATAAAAATAGTCGAGAACTTTCTGCTTGTCATATGCGGAACCCGTCATCAGGGTTTTGACCAGGTCAATCGCCTCAATTACAGAAGTCTTGCCGGAGCCATTTTGGCCATAAATGCCTATAACGTCCGCCCCGGGCACAAAGGCAGAGCCGGGCTTCGATTTCGTAAAGGCAATCTCGCCAAAGGCAATATTCTTAAAATCATGCAACGCGATCTGAACAATACGAACCATCAGCAGTCTCCTAGCGTGGAAGTTGCTGATAATCATACTAGATATCGATATATTTTTGCGAATTAGTTATAAATTATTCCGAAATCTAGAAATGATTATTCTCGAAAGTCTTGCTAATCGAATTGTTTTGACGGTCGATCGACCGCAACGATAGCTAAAACCAGAAATATGCAACAAAATCAGGACAGGTCGACCACGCCAAGTGGAGTCAACGCGTTTACCTGCGGTTTCTTTGTGCGATAAAGGTGGTGTACTCGGGGGTTCCGGAATTTGCCGCATACTTTCGAAAGCTACGATAGAACCGAGCGCCCTAAGCAGGAAAGCGCAACGAAGTCTTTACCAAAAACAGTCCCTTAAATGAAAAGGGGCGGCCATTCAAAAGAAAAGCCGCCTCTCCGCAGGACGCAGGCCCGTAGGTTGACTGCGTCAATACCGCTAGGTTTACTCTAGTATCCTATCGGGTCCCAAAAGGTCAATCCAGTTAAATACGGCAGGCAACCCAAAACAACATCTTTCATGAATCTCCAGTCCTATCGAGCCCGATCGAGCCCGGCTATCCAACCAGATACGGCCCAATCACATCGAATATCTCGCCAACCTTAGTTGAAGGGCTTTGCACAGATGGCTTAATGTTACCCAGTTCCCTATGGTACGCGACGAGGCGCCCAGCACGCTGCAATGCTTCGCCTCGCCTATCATCCACTGTCCTTCGACTTCTTCGCCACCATGCTAATCCCACTCCTCGATGCGGGTGAGATACGGATCGGCGCCATAGCGACCGGACAGGTATTGCTTGTCGAAAGCCGCGTTCTTGCTTACCAGATTACCGTTTGCCTCGTGGATGTCGGCGAGAGACCACAGTTGGCTCGCCTCCCCCTCGCCGCGCGCAGCGAACCATATCTCGTCACGGCGGAACACATCGTTTCGCATGGTTGACACATCCTGGGACGAAAAGATGAGCTGCGCGCCACTCTTGTTGACCTCAAGATCCTTAAACAGCAGAATCACATAGCGAAGAAGTTTCGGGTGCAGTTTGGCGTCGAGCTCGTCTACCACAACGGTGCCACCACGCTCAAGTGCCGTCATCAGATACGCAGCCAACCCCATGAGCTTCTGGGTTCCGGCAGATTCCTCGGATAAACGCAGCTCGTACGCCTTGCCGCCCATCTCGTGCCTCACGAAGACGCGCTGGCCGCGCCACTCCGGCGCCCTCACCACTCTGAAGCCATCAATACGCACATCAACGGCGCGCAAAAAACGCGTGACCTCGCGCGAGTCGCCCTCGTCGAGCATTTGCTCGAGCATCCGCTCCAGGTAGGAACTGTTGTAGTTGAGAAACACGGCGTCGAGAAACCAGCTGGCCGCCTCCTGGACCACCGGCGCATCGAAGTTGATGCAAAGGAACGATAAGTACGGCAGACTAGGGTTGAACTTCGCTGCCGTCACAAGCTTGCGCAGCGTGGGACCGAGCGAAACCTCTGCACCCTCGCGCTCGAACAGCATCGCCGTACGCGACGCTCCCAATTTACGCCGCCACAGCCCTTCGGACACGATCTCATCGGTGTGTACAGACAGGACATAGCGGTACTCATGCTCACCCGCGCGGTAATAGAGCTCGAACTCGGTGGGCTCGGCAGCAGACACGTCATCGAACTCAAACGCCGAACAACGGGCTATCAAAGGGCGATCACCCTCTGGCGCATCAGCGCTGGCAGACAGCAGTCTAATTGGTCTAGCCACCGCCGAACGAACGTAGTCAAGAGCCTCGAGCAGATTAGACTTGCCGCCAGCGTTGGGCCCGTACACCGCAGCCACCGGAAGAAAACTCTGCCTGTCGGGACACGCGATGAGGGAACGCTCAAACTCCTTCATCGGCGTCGCCTGCATGGAAAGCTCCGCCTCGTCGCGATAGGACCGATAGTTCTTAAAGGTGAACTGGCAAAGCATCGTCCTTAACATTCCTTTCATTGTTTTAAAAGGGATATCAGAGTTTTTCTTTGATTATAGACTTTAAGTATGCTTAATCAAGCGCTTGCTGCAGCCGCGACAGCAGACGTAAAGTGTCAAAACGCGCACACTCAAGCATTCCATTGCCTGAATGGCGCTTAGCCAGCACGTCAAACATTACATGCATGAAAAAAGGGCAACACTCTCTTGTCGAAAGCGTCACCCTTAAAGCTCCCGCAAAGCTTTTGTATGATAGCTAGGTATGCTACACCAGCTCGCAGAGATGTACAGCACCGAGAAACGCTATTCCTAGCAGAACAAACACCGTGGATGTGGCGGTCCAATTGCCATCGGCGTTATTGAAGCTTTCTCTACACCCTAATGTTCATCTCTTTAAACACGCTGTATAAAACATCTTGCGCAATTAGCCCCTGATAAGATTCAACAAGTTTACCCAATTCATCAAGCATTGCTTTCGTCTCGTCGTCGGGCAGAACACGGCAGAGCAGAGAGTACATATCGGAAAACCTTGCACCTCTTACGACCGCACAATAGAGCCGCTCGTCATGCGCGCAAATATTCCTAAAGCCAGATAGAACTTGAATGACGCGAAGTAGCGTTACTGGTTCGAGCCTTTGACTCCTACTTGCCGTTTGGCCAACCAACTTACAGGCAGCATTCTGAACACCGCGTTTTTGGAGCTGATAGAAATGAGATATGTTGCCAAATGTCAGATCATTCTGAAGAACCCACAAGGGCACTGCACCGTATTTATTCAAATAATGCCTCACAAATGGGCGCATACGCTGCTCGTTTGATACCTTATCATTCAGCAGTTTTAGCAGTTCAGCAAGATTCTTCGAGTACTGGTAACCCTTATTGCCTCGAAACGCCTTAGGCACGAGCAAATCACTAGACGCAACATAATTAGAACGATCCAGGTAGGCATCTGCGGCACGGTATTCATTGCAAAACGAATATACAACGGCGTTCTTAAGCACGGCCTCTGCTCTTGCAAGATAGGAAAATGTAAGTTGTCTAAGTTCTCTATCGAACAAAAAGAGATCATAGATGTTCTTGAATGAAGTGTCCTCTCTAAAAACATCGTCAGACGAGGACTGCGCAGCATTTTTATCAAGAAAGGGGCCTTTGTAGCCGTTTATAACTGCGTAATAACTTTCGCGTCTCAGACAATCTACCGTGGTTGCATCAGTCGCCACACCACGGCTCTCTAGGAGTTCAATTAGTTGAGCGAAAGTCTTAAACTCTTTTGCCAAAACAAACTCCTAAAATCAAAGGGCCGTTGCCGGAAGCCTCCGGACAACGACCCTTCTTTGTCATCGCCTCACTTAGAGTCCACGACGACTGCATCACTACTGGTATAGTACCCTAAATTCATCGCTAATGCGGTGCATACAGGAATTACATTCTATGTCCGGTCAAACTTCGGTCAAATCTTTCATGAATCAGCCATTGATCGGGACCAGCACGCCGAGCCAGCGGCAACTGCCAAGATTCATACAGAGCCGCCTCCTCGCTAACATGGGACAGTATTTTTAGAGCGGAAACGACTAGCTAGTTAACGTAAGCCAGCACAGCCTATAACCCCGACCGATATTGCCGAATTAACCGCTCAAGGCAGGAACGATCTTTTGCAATCAGAAACTCCCACAACCCGTCACCGTTCATCAGAATACGATTAAATGAATCGACTTCGGTGGAAGATATACGAGTAGTAGAAACGCGACGTTCCTCTTCCAGTCTTTGTCTAAATACGACGGCGTACCGAGGGCTCAACGGGAAGTAGATCCCACAAGGGCTTTCATCACTCTCGTCCTTCCACTCAGCATGTGCGGGAAGCGACGTGGTTATAAATTCAGATCCTTCAGGTGCAGCGTAAAAGCAGCAATCCATGTCAAGCAATAAGACAAGTAGATCGTACAGAGGCGCGCCCTTATCGAGCCTGAACAGCACCGTATCCAGATAAGCAAGCTCGACAATGGCTTCAAATTCGTCTCCGTACCCTGCCAAATCCATTTGCGAAATGTCTTCGTCCGAGAAAAAGCCACTCGACAACAATTCGACAGAGTGAGCGCCGGCGTTAACCCTCACCTCGTTCAACCATCTAGGATTCCTCACAATGAGAAAGGCAAGCAAAAAAGCCAGCTGAGCAATCAATTCTACGCACGCTTCACCTTTTGGCATTTTTCCAGAATCAAGATAGCTGAGCAGCAATCGGTAGGCAGAAGCAAGACCGTTCTCGATTTTGCCAAGAGCATCTTCAATTACGCCCTTTTCAACGAAACCGTCTTCGCCCAAGGCTTCGCGTCGCCTGACCTCATAGAGATAGTTTTCCGCGCAAACGTTTTCGGGCTTCGTTAGAAAGATGGGTTTCAACCCACCAGCGTCGCGTCTTACAACGCTGAGATAACCCGAATCATCGGCAAACGATCTAAGATAAAAACGCGGCATATAGTGCTGATTCTTAACCCCAGGCATGAGTACGCCCCTCTCCAATTAACAAATCAATCAAGAGCAAGAGTTCCCGGCCGGCGACCGAACTAGCAGCAATGAATCAACCGCAATCGGCTCGGACCTCCTTGATTCTCGCCAGTGCGACATCGATGTCCATCGCGGCCAGCTGAGAGCACACGGCATCTAGTGCCACTTTGCTAAAGAATGGAATCTCAGGCCTTACCGCATCATTTTTAGAGATAATCGCAAAAACGACCTGTTTGACCGAATCCCTTTCCAATTTAAAACAATTAGGTTCAATCTTGTCTAGAACAACCTGTGCGCACTCCCTAAAACTAGGGTCTGCCTTTACCAAACGAGCCGAGACCAAGCCCTGATTGAACAGATGGCTTAAAGTCGAAGAACCTTGATAATGCTTAACGTGAATGAATGTACCGTCTTTGCACAAGATGTCACAAAGCTCGACCTGGCTGCCTCGACCGCCGTAGTAAATGGTCTTCTTGTCTAGCAACAACTCGGTCGAGGAATTCATCTCCACGACACGTTGGTTATACGGGCCCTCATATTCACCCTTAAAATATTCTGGGAATTCCGTTGGGTAAAGCGGAATCTTAGAGAAGCGAGATTCAATCGATGATTTGTAGTCACCATCAATTCGATACCATTTTCCATTATTTGCACAGTAACTGGCCCCTTGATATTCGACCTCGCCATATAGACACTCAGATGCGCGCCATTTATTTATCACCGAGCCCTCTGCCTGTCCAATAACAGAAATACGGGTTTTGCAAAGGTCTTCGTAGCTCTGAGGCAACTTTTCCGGTTCCGGATAGACCATGTCGAGACAAACATCGTCAAGCAAAGAGCCCTTTGATCCAACACGAAAGCCGGCGACCGCCTCCCATTCAAGGATTTCCGGCACTGCAAGCCATATATTTTGATCGTGAGCATTAATGAGGCTGATGGCTTTAGAATTCAACGCATCTTCGAGTGACCGCTTGCGCACCGGAACGATTCTGTCGACCCAATCGTATTTAGCCTTATAAGAATCAAGCACATAAACGGCATAGACACACTTAAGATAGTCTCGGATCGATTCTACCGACTCGCCAACGCTCAATGCGAGAGAATCCGATCCAGTAATAGATCCAGTTGCAAGCAGCCCATCGCCTCCGCTCACAGTCACTCCCTCTAGCAAATCGCGCTCGACATCGATTTCAAAAGCATCAACTGAAGACGGAAGAGGCATTTGCTCGTCGGTCTTTCGAGCATTGCCTGAGACTGCAGTTCGTTTTAGTTTGCGAAGTCCACCATCCATCGCCTGATTGAGCGCCACTTTAAGCCCAAAGCGTTCCTCGACCGCCTCTTTATCCAGCAAAGTAAAACCATAGCCAAAAGAAATGGCAAATAGACGCTCAGCGTCCTCCGCCACGGCAACTTGAACCAGATGGAGAGCGCTTGCAGAAGAAGATAGCAAAGTATCGGACTCCAGTTGACCGTCAAAATAATCAATCCATTTTGGCGGATGAGGGTCTGATGGCTTTGTGTAAACAACCGAACCATCTTCTAGAAGGTGCCTATGGATATAGGGGTCATTGGAGTCAACGATATCACCAATATTAAAACCCTCTTTAATGAGGTAAACCGACATCTTTTGCTTAGCCATAAACATCACCCGTCACGATCAAACCAGACAGCCACCTTATACCCGTGAATAGGCCGACCGAATGCAATGTCTCCACTGAATGTAAAAGGGAGAAACACTAATTAAACGCTTCGCCGCGTTCAATTAAGACTGAACAAAAGTTGCTCTCACGGCACAAAAGCACCCCAGGCAGCGCGAGCGCGCCCTTCACCCGATCGCTTTACTGGCTGATAGAGGAAGCCGACACTCACAGTCCAGCAATGCCCAGCCAAACTCTTCGCGAGCGAGGGCTCCCATACCCTAAGGCACCGCTACTCTGAGCCGTGCCAGGCGCACGTCAACCTGGCACGATGGTTTAAGAAATCTCTCTTATTTTGGAACAAAGGACCTGGGACCGTGCGGCGGCTCAGGACACGCCCACTAAATGAGGGGATAGCACCATGCCAAACGACGGCATCGTCTACCAACTGAAGTTCATGTCCAAAGATGCGTATATCGACGACCTGAGAAACAGGCGTCTCTATATGAACGCAGCCGGGTACTACCATGACCTTCCCGGCGAGCAGGGCGATCCATTAGAGGTGTCTTTAACGTACGGGATGGGCATCTAAATAGGGAAAGCAATTCAGGAAACGACATTGCCCTGTGCAGCACGTCTCCCATGGCGCCCCCCCTCACTCCCTTCCTCAACTTAATCCAGAAAGTTCGCTGATGTTGACTGGTATTCCCGTAAAATAATCCCCAACAAAATATGTGCGGAGTGCTGGCCTGGAGCTGCCTTCAGACCCTATTGGCTGCTCACCGAGAGGCTCCGCTATGAAACGACCCCTTTACTACCTGCTCTGCGCGATCGCGTGCACGTCCATGGTCAGCGCGACGTTGCCTATGTCAGCCATCGCAGAAGCCGTGCAGCCTCGGGCAACCGCAGAGCAGCAGGAGCAAGCCGACGCCACGAGCAACGACACAGGCAAGGCCGAAGACGGCCCCAACACAAATGCGACAGCAGATACCGTAGAGGACAGCACCGCAACATCCACCGGCACCAGCGCCGTCACCGCGATGATGACGCTGACCAGCGGAATGTAGGGCATCCGGAAAATCGCCATGGTCACGGCGAACAGGCCGCCCAGAATGCAGGCTTCCAGACACTGCCCGGAAATGAAGTTGGAGAAGGTGCTGTTGGTCAGCCGCATGATGCGGATGATCTCGTCGCCGG
>ENA-OROL01001180-OROL01001180.1-human-gut-metagenome-genome-assembly--contig:-NODE-1180-length-22581-cov-5.056734_pt1 | contig 22581 bp, 22 predicted proteins | sample MGYA00242128_ERZ509048 | MGnify/ENA primary metagenome ERZ509048 (study PRJEB26280, sample SAMEA2338750) | human gut metagenome | biome: human gut; feature: human-associated habitat; material: faeces...
TCCTGCCGGAAGTTTTTTCTTCTTTTTCAGATAAACTTTTACATTATAAATGGAAATTTTTTCGAATTCTTTTTCAGATTGTCCTTTCAAAGACAGATCAGATTTTTCTTCAGAATAGTAAATAAGATAAGTATTTTTCAGATATACAGATATGACATCTTCATTTTCCTGGCACCTGACCACCTCCCCGCAGATGGTGGATTCCGGGTGCTTTTTAATCCATGTCTGCACAGATTCCGGCAGAGGATTTCCCCTGATCAGTGAAAATCCCAGCCAGTCTGTCACACACAGAAAAACAACCAGAAGCAGGCACAGGATACACACAGGGCGTCTCCTCATTGCTTGTCCTCTTTCTTCCTGTTGTTGATATTCTTGTGTGCCAACAAATTAATTTCCTGAACAATCCCGCGTCTGAATTCTTTATTTCCGCGTTGTCGGCACACTGGTTATTCTGTTACCACAAGCTTGTCATTTTTTTCATAAAAACGATACAATGACATCTTCTGCCCAAAAATATCGAGCTTATCCGAAGCTCCTACCGTGATCTGCACCTTATCAGCCTCCAGCGCATCCAGCAAAGTATTGACTACAGAATACACCGGAATCTTCTCTGACACATCCAGCGCATAGGAAGAAAACACACGGTCAAACGCCACATAACAGATTCTGTCTGCAATCGTCACGTCCAGAATCTCCGTATTCTCCGGAATCGTCGGATAATGACCTTTTTCCATCGGACCTTTCATCAACTGTTCCAGCACGATCCTCTCTTTGGGAATACTGCGTCTGTAACGCACAGTACGCTGTTCCTTCACCAGATTCTGTCCGTCTTTATCAGTGAAATAAAGGGTAAAGGTAGTGCTGCAATACGCATCCGGTTCATTTCCGGAAAATTCTGCAAAAGTATCTGCCGTCATTTCACCGACTGATTCTCCTTTGGAATCCGTAAGATTCTGATTCTCCACTGTAAAACGTACCGCAGAAATTCCCGGTACCTGTAAAAATGTTTTTACAACACCTGCGCGGACCAGAATCTCTCTTGCCTTGCTCATCTGCGTATACTGGCTGTTAAAATTCACAACCAGAACCTCACCTTCTACACTGTAATTCATCTGCACATCATCCGGAAGCAGGCTGATTCTCTCAACATCATCTTCCTTCTGATTCATCTGTTGCATCATATCTTTGAGCATATACTCTGCGGTTGTCTCTTCCGGATTGTAGTCAACTTTTTCCAGTTGTGTTTCGTCTGCGCTGATATCATAAAGATAATAGACAGACTGTGTATTCGGATCATTCTGCACTTCCACAGAACACCCTCCCGCGAGAAGGCATAGCATCAGCACAGTTATGATCATAAAAATCTTTTTTTTCAAAATGGCACCTCCTGAACCGGGATCGTTACTGTTTCCTCTGCTCTCAGCAATACTTTTCCGCGATACTTCCGGTAAACAGCAACTCTGAATATACTAAGCCGGGATATAAGACAATGGAATCCGAACAGAAAATGTCGTTCCCTCGCCTTCTTTACTGAATACTTTGATCGCTCCGTGGTGCATGGCAATGGAACTTCTCGTGATTGCCAGACCAAGACCTGTTCCGCCGATTTCCTTGGAATGGGACTTGTCCACACGGTAAAAACGTTCAAAGATTTTTTCAATACTGTCCTCCGGAATTCCCATACCGGAGTCTGCCACTGTTACATAAAAATATTTATGGTCTGCATCCAGGGATACCCGGACCCATCCATCATCCACATTGTACTTGATTCCATTTTCCACCAGATTACTGATGGCAAGAGTAAATTTCACCTCATCCACGTCTGCTTCCACAGGACGGAAACAATCCAGGATCAGGTCGATGTTCCGTTTGTCCGCGATCGGACGCAGACGTTTCAGAATGTCCTCCAGAAGCTGGTTGATATCCATATGTGTGATATTCACATCCGCAGCCTTCTTATCCATTTTTACCAGAGAAAGAAGGTCTGTGATGATCTTGTTTTCACGATCGATCTCGGCAGTGATATCGCCCATAAATTCCTGATACAGTTCCTCCGGGATTCCCTGCTGTCCTACCAGAGAATCTGCCAGAACCTTCATGGAAGTCAGCGGTGTTTTCAGCTCATGGGACACATTGGATACGAACTCCTGCCTGGATTCATCCAGAATCTTCATACGGTTGACCATCTTGTTGAAAGCATCTGTGATCAGCTCTGTCTCTGTATAGTCAGGAACACTGATTTCTTCATCCAGCACACCATCTGTCAGGTCCTCAATGGACTTCGTAACTCTGGCAAGTGGTTTCACAAGGATTGTAGACAACAGCCACGCCAGAAATACCGAAAGCACTACGATCACACCGATCAGCATAACGCCTCTCTGTTCCAGTTCATCCAGTGTCTGTGCAATGTCCATTGTGGAAACTGTTACCAGCATCACACCCTGAAGCTGCTGAACATCCGGACTCTGTACAGGAACTGCTACTTCCAGAATCTTGCTTCTGGAATCAAAATTGTCAGCCTTTTCTCCTTTGACACATGCAACTGCCAGAGGACTCAGAAGCGATTTCCCTTCTTCTGTATGGAAGGTATCTCCTACGATCTTAAAGTCTCTGTCAGCCAGCAGAACTCTTCCATTATAAATGTTGGAAAACATCTCAAGCTTACTGTTTACTGTTTCTGAGCTGGTGTCATTCAGATAATTTTCCTTAATGATCAGGTTACTCAAAATCTCACACTGGCTGCGCACCGTTTCTGTAAGCATGGAAACAGCCCGGTCCTGATAGTTGTGAAGCATGGTATAAGTTACGATCACACCAGGCACGATTCCCAGAATAATTAAGATGACCAGAATACGAAAACGCAGACTTCTGAAAAAGTTATTTCTTTTTTTCACTTTTCTAACTCCGTTCCCCTTTTATGTGTATTTCTACAGCTATCGTAACTGTTCAGTATCTTCATCTTCACAGTTACCTGTATCAATCTCTCTGTTTCTCTCCAAAACGCATGACACTCTCTTATAATTTTTCAGTCAGAGCAGTTATGCTTTTTGAATCCTTCTCATCTTATCACAGAAAAAATCGCATTTCTACCATAAACCGGAAACTGATTTATTTTTTTACCATGATCTGTTACTGTATTTTTCTTTTCACGCTCATTCCGGGAAATACTTTTTTATCATTTCCTGATAGGTCTGTGGATCATTGATATTGGAAAAATACCAGTCCGGGACCTGGCTTTCGTAACATTCATATCCATTTCTCCGCAGAAAGGCAAAAACTGCGCCTTTCCGCTCAGTGATTTCTTCAAGCATGGCATCTGCCAGTTCTGTACGATATACTCCCATAAGAGGTTCTTCATATCCGCTGTGGCTCAGGATCACTGCCCTTGCTTCTGAATTCTGAGCCTGACGGATCATTGCTGCCAGTTCGTCTGCCGGAACTAATGGAACATCTACACCAAGTACCAGACAATATGGATTCTTTGCTTTGCGAAAACATGCTTCCAGTCCTCCCAACGGACCTTTCCCCGGGAAGCGATCTGGTACAATAGGATATTCATATTTCTTTTCACCGTGATAGCCAGACAGAAGAATATCGTTGATTCCCAGTTTCCGACCTTTTTCTATCTGCATTTCAAGGAATGTTTTTCCCTCTATTGTAAGATCTGATTTGTCCCGACCCATACGGCTGCTGGCTCCGCCTGCAAGGACTACCATAGATATCTGCTTCTCCTGCATTATTATTTTCCTTTTCCTTAAAAAACATTGTTTTTTCTGCACATTACATATAATGAAATTACAGGTAAAATATCCGTATATTAAAAATCTTTAAAACTCATCCACCAATCTGTGACATTCCTCTGATCTCATCCTGCTCGGTTTTCGGTTCATAGAAATTATGGCTGACCGGTTTATTCCAGATAACCTGATAAATCGCCTGTGTCAGCTCTTCATCTGTACAGCCGCCACGCATCAGACCTCGTAAATCTGTGCCTTCCTGATACTGGAGGCATCCTTTCATAAATCCTTCTGATGTCAGGCGCACCCTGTTGCACTGGCTGCAGAATTTATGAGTCATGGCACTGATAAAACCGATTTTTCCTTTAAATCCGGCGATTTCATAATAATGACACGGACCATTTCCATAGCGTTCATTTACCGCATGCATCGGACCATAAGCTTCTTCCAGAACTGCTTTGATGGACTCTTCATCCTGGAACGGGAATTGTTTTCCGAATCCGATCGGCATCATTTCTATGAAGCGCACATGGATCGGATACTTCTGTGCCAGTCCTGCAATCCCGATGAAATTTTCTTTTTCCTTGATTACCGGAACACTGTTGATCTTCAGGGAAAGTCCCGGATGTGCAAGTGCTGCTTCAATTCCCTCGAATACTTTTTCCAGTCCGTCACGCCTTGCAACTTTCTTAAAAAGCTCCGGATCAAGAGTATCAAGACTGATGTTGATTGCATCAATTCCTGCATCAAGCAACGCATCAAGCTGCTCTGCAAGCAGGATTCCGTTTGTTGTTAATGTTACTTTCTCAATTCCCGGAATTGCCTTGATCTGTTTTGCAAGGTTCGCACAGCCCTTGCGTACAAGTGGCTCTCCACCTGTCAATTTTATTTTACGGATTCCCAGACCTGCTGCACATCTGCAGATACGAAGAATCTCGTCGTATGTGAGAATTTCCGCATGAGAAAGTGATTTTACACCTTCCTCCGGCATACAGTAAATGCATCTGAGGTTGCATCTGTCTGTCAGGGAAATTCTTAAATAATCTATTTCTCTTCCATATTTATCTGTCATCGGCTCTACCTGCCTTTTACTTTTTAATAATTATTTTTCTTCTGCTGTTCCAGGTGTTACTGTTTACTCCGTTCTCAATAACACACTTCGCGGAATACTACCTGCGAACAGTAACAACAGTAACACACAGCTACAGTGTTTCTTTCGTAATCGTTTGACACGCTATGCTCCGCAGTCTATACTGAAAGTATCAAGATTATTGTCTGATAATCCTCACAAAACGAAAGGAACAATCCTATGAAAATCAACGAACAATACCACAACCTCAGCCTGCTCGAGAACGTGACCTATGAGTTTCTTGGCCGTGACGGGGAAACTCATGAGGAAACAGAACCTATTCTCGTGGAGCACATGATGGATGTGTATGTAAATGAGCGCCTGACCATGAAACTGGTCTGTATTCCGGAGCATCTGGCCGAACTGGTTCTTGGCCGTCTTTTTACTGAAGGGATCATCTCATCTGCCAACGATGTTAACCAGATTTATATCTGCGAATTCGGCAAACGGGTCCGCGTGATCCTGAGTAAAAATAAATCCGGGCAGCCTCATGAGGAAAACGAAGATTATGTTGCACCTACTCCTACCTGCTGCACCGGAAATCGTGTTCTTAATGATTATTTTATCACAGACCAGCCATTAATGCCAGTAACTCCGATCCCCTGGAAAAAGCAGTGGGTCTTTGACCTGGCAGACTGTTTTGCCAATGGCACTCCGCTTCACAGCCAGACCTGGGCGACCCATAGCTGCTTCCTTGCCTGCAATGGAAAACTTCTCTTCCAGTGTGAAGACATCGGCCGTCACAATGCCCTGGACAAATCCATTGGCTATGCCCTGCGTCATGGTGTTGATCTGAAAAAATGTGTGGTTTATTCCAGCGGACGTATCCCTACGGATATGGCGATCAAAGCGATCCGCGCCGGAATCCCGGTTCTGGCAAGTAAGGCTTCCCCGTCTGCCGAGGCAGTTGCCATGGCTAAGGAATATCACCTTACTCTTGTCTGCGCCGCACGCCGTGACCGCATGAAATTATTCGCCGGAAATGCACCTGTCGAATAGCTCCTCTACATATAGATTATCCCCCGTTTCAATTGCAAAAAGCAATAAACAGTGGGTAGTTACCTGCATCACAAAGGATCATGTCGCAGATACTTCAGGACAAATTCCGCAATATCTTCTGCACTGTCCAGTTCCAGTACCGGAATCTTTAACTCCTCCGCAGTCTTTCCGGTTCCGGATACGGGCAGTGTTTTTCTTTCATTTTCATCCAGATTGGTCGCGATTGCTGCCAGATACCTCGGATCACAGACGCTTTCTGCTGAATTTCCCTTTCGGACAATCTCAATCTTCGGATAAGTACTCTATTTGAAGCCTTCCAGCAGGATCAGATCAGCTTCCGGGAAAAATTCCATCAGTTCTTTTTCCGAAATCTGTGGCTGCTGTTTCACCAACATATATTTCCCGGCGGAAAAAACAACCGTTCCGTAAGCCCCTGCCTGAAGCTGGCGGTAAGTATCCGTGCCAGGTACATCCGGTTCGAAATCATGCCCGTCATGTTTCAGCACTGCTGCTTTCAGTCCTTTTCCCTTAAATATTTCCAGAAGCTTACAGATCAGCGTTGTTTTCCCGGAATTTTTTACTCCGCTGACTGCAAATATATTTTTCTGCCCAGTCATTTTTTTATAAATTTTCCTTTCGTTTGTCATGGGTGCAAACCCACTGTCTTCAGGCGATGGGAAATTGATTCAAAGCCAGACTGCACTGACTTTATCCCCTGTCTTCAGGCTTTTGCTTTCCTTATCTTCCATGGTTTTTGTGTCGATCAGGCAATTACATCCTGCCATGGAACTGAGTACTCCATTGGAATGCAGTCCGTTCGGAAGATGGAACCGGCCATTTTCCCAGTATGCGCGGATAAAACGGCGGCCTTTGATTCCTTTCATAAAGTCATCTGCCATAACGCCCGTCACTTCCTTCAGACCGATTGCCGGATTCTGCATCATCTTCTCCAGTGCCGGACGGATCAGGAGTTCTATTGTAACTGCAACGCCGAAAGGATTTCCGGAAAGACTGATCACCGGAACTTTTCCGCCCGAAGCGTTCTCATATACAGAAAACAGTGTCGGCATTCCAGGTTTCATATTTACTCTCCAGAAAATTCTTTCTGCGTCGATCAGGCGGATAGACTCATGCATGATATCTTTTTTTCCTACGGAAACACCGCCCGTAGTGATGATCATGTCTGCCTGTTCTGCTATTTCTTTTATTTTTTCTGCCATAACCTGTGGATTGTCTTTCACTGCTTCCATATAAAACGGTTCGATCCCAAGTTCCATCATTCTGGCTGACAGCATGGTCATATTGCTGTTGTAAATCTTTCCGGCAGGTAAAGGATTTCCGGGTTCTACCACTTCGTCCCCGGTAGTCAGAAGTACCACTTTCGGTCGACGGTAAACCGGCACTTTCGCAGCCCCCATTCCTGCCAGAACTGCCGCTTCCACATATCCGATATGGGTTCCTTTTTTCAGAAGTGTGGTTCCTTTTTTGAAATCCTCTCCCGCAAAGCAGTAATTATCCCACTGTTTTACTTCCCGGTAAATTTCCACTGTCTCTTCCCCGTAATCGGTATCTTCCTGAAAAATACAGCAGTCACATCCTTTCGGAATTGCAGCACCGGTCATGATACGTACAGCCTGCCCAGATTCCACAACTCTCTCCGAGTACTGTCCTGCGTCAATTTCTTCCATCACTTTCAGCTTCACCGGGTGCTCTGAAGATGCACCTGCAAGATCTTCTGCCTTGCAGGCATAACCGTCTACCGGTGACCGGTCAAAAGGAGGATTGTTAAATTCTGCCACCATATCCTGCGCCAGGATTCTTCCCCCTGCCTTATTCAATTCTACTTCTTCCGTCTCATTTATTACAGGCGTATATTGCAGAATCTGTTCCATTGCCTGTTCTACGCTGATTCCCTCCACGCACTAATTCCTCCTTTTGTCTCTCATAATCCGTTGGTCCTGTATCTGAAAATCCCTATATAAAAATTTACTTTTCCACCTGTTCGGGGGGCAAACGGATAAAAGTATCCACTTTTCTACCTGACCTGTTTAATTTCTTCTCCCTCTCTCAGCTTTCCTGCCTCTATGATCTGGCAGAAAACAAACCATAGTTCCATCGGAGAGCATACTTTCTCACCTTTATAGGCATCCGATGCAAGACCTCCCGCACCGATTTTCACTGCTTCCAGAAGCACATCTCCGCAGCGAAATCTGCTTCCTTCCACAATCGCATTCCAGTCAAGACCTTCTACCAGAAGGTTCTCACCGAAACGTCCATACCTGACAGACTCTCCTGCCTCGTCAAAGTATGGCTTTACTTTTTCATACGGGAGAAGAGTAACCTGTCTTCTTCCACCCATTCCATAATGCACATCACCCACAAGTCCCTGCAATGTTGCCTCACATTCATGAATGTTCTGCGAGCTGGTCTTACGTTCTTTACTGATGCATACACATAATATTTTTGCCATTCTCTGCCTCATCCTTCCTGTGTAAATCCGGCTTTTTACCCTGTATTCCTGTACGTGGCAGTGTATCACCTGATTATTTATGATCACTTACTGTTTCTATCAGATTGCCCAGAATGCAATATTCACATTCTTTCCGGCATTTCGCAGATGCTCTACAAGCTGTTCTGCCACTTCTTCCTTCCTCTTCTCTGTAATTCCCAGTTCCACGTTGTTCTTATTGATGGCGCCGCCGAAATAAAAATTAATATCCGTTGCTGTTTCAAAAAGCATCACTCCAAGCAACGCAGCCGCATCTTTCTTTCGCTTCAACCTGTTAAATACCAGCTTATCATCCAGCCATTCTTCACAGTACCCCAGCAAATGCTCAATCGTCAGGAATCCCTCTGTCACCAGCTCTGCACCTTCCAGCTTATAATAAGCCGGAACATCTCCACAGGCAGTTTCACTGAGAGAAACCAGCTCTTTATTCAGATATCTGGCTGCACACTGAGCAGTGGTGCCACCACAGATCACATGATATCCCTCCGCTTCAAAAAACGATTTCAGGTATCGTTCATCATGCTCTTCCTTACTCGGTGGACCAATCATGATATTTACAATCTGTTTCTGCCGCATTCTCAGCACAATAGCTGTAATATCATCATCCGTCTCATTCAGATTCAGATCAAGGCTTGCCTCTGCCAGATAACCGGCCATTTCCTGTGCACTCATTCCCCTGTGGTATTTTGCCTTACAGAAATCCATTACATCTTCCCTGCCCCAGCCGCCGTTTGTAGTCTTTCCCATTCCGGCATTGGTCACACCGTCAGACATAATGATCAGCATATCTTCTTCCTTTAATTCAAAGCAGCTCTTATGGATTTCTTTTTCCTCGATCATGCTGGTTTCCACCGGATAATCAAACAGCTTTCCATCACGGATTAAAATGGCATCCGGATTGTCAAACTGATAAAGACTGACCTGTTTTCCCTGAAAATTCAGCACTGTAAAAGTCGCATAAGCCAGATTTCGTACACTGCACACCGGCAGAGTCTTCGCCACTGCACGCACTGCCTCATCCAGTTCCACCTGATTGATGATCATGGTGCTGAGCATCGTTGCCGTCAGCGTGGAAAGGATATTCGCTTTCACACCACTTCCAAGTCCGTCAGAAAGCACCAGTACATGATCTTTGTCATTTTCCTCAATTTTATAGCAGTCTCCGCAGAGAAATTCTTTTTTCTTATTCAGGCTCACATGACCGAAATCAATACATAAGCCATCAAATTCCACATTCAGTCCATGATATCTATTTCTTTTCATTCGGTTTTTCGCTCTCCAGAAGTATTGTATTCTTTAATTTCTCCACTGCAACCTTGGTATCTGCCGCAGTCTCTCCCAGAAGTCCTGCAATCTGCTGAACAATTTTCAACTGCTCTTCTACCAGTTTATCTGCCATCCTGGCTGCTTCGAGCTGTGCGTGCTGGATCTGATCCTTGTGTTTTCGCTCTTTTGTGATATCTTTCATAATGCAGAGGATCATTTTGTTCTCCCTGTCATTCGTCATAACGCGGTCCAGATAACGCTTCTGTTCTTCCAGATATATTTCATCCTGCATCAGATTTCTGTCAAATGCCAGAATACTCGCAAAACTGTAATCTTCCATAATCTCTGAAACCGGATGCCCGATCAGCCTGCGTTTACGCGGTGTATTGAACAGATCCGCCGCTGCCTGATTCATCTGGATAATTCTCAGATTGTAATCTACTGTAACCAGCAGCCCGGGCATGGCATTAAATACTTTATTTGAATAACTCTCCTGTTTCGCTCGCATATATGGAATACACATGGCAACCTCTGCCTTATTCTGTACAATGGCGATTGCTTTTTCCCGACAGGTGTTATATCCGCAGGCACCGCAGTTTAATTCATCCTTTGGAGAAAATTTTCCCATTTCCGCCAGAGCATCCCTGATTTCTTCCTCTGAGACCTCTTCCTGTTCCTGTGCAGAACAGTAACCGAAATTCTTTCTCAGCTCAAATCCCGGAAGTTCATAGTCTCCCTGCTCTCTGTGAAAATCTTTTCCAAAGGCTGCATTCTTCACTGCCAGAACATCTGCCAGATAATGTCCCTTCTTCATCTGGAAAGAAGGACCTGCCACACAGCCGCCGCTGCATGCATACATCTCAAGAAAGCAATTTTCAAAATCCTCCGGATGAAGTTCTTCCAGAACCTCCCTGCACTGCTCCATCCCACTTACAGAAAGCCTGCGGATTCCCTTTACAGCCCCAAGCAGGTCTGTTAAACCATCCGCAATGGCGATTTCTCTGGAACGGTAGGCAATCTGCTCAGGTTCTTTCTCAGTTATGGAAATCCCTTCTTTTTTCATCCATTGCACCAGCTCTTCCAATGTGATCACATAATCCACTTCATTTCCTGAGTCTCTCAACTCTGACATAGCTGAAATACAGGGACTTACATAGACAATCTCTGCCTTCGAATATTTTTTTTTCAGATAACTGGCATGAAACTGCATCATAGAGGCAGACTGTACCAGATTTCCCAGAAGATGCGGATAGTGTTTCTTGACAAGCTGTACGATTACAGGGCAGGCAGAAGAGATCATTATTCCCGGCTCTTTCTGTTCCGCAAAAAGTGCTCTGTACTGCGAAATCATCAGGCTTGCACCTTCTGCTGCATCCGCTGCATCTGCAAATCCCAGCTTCTTCATCGCTTCCCTTATTCCATTGATACCGGTTACCCCAAAACGTGCCAGATATGCTGGATGAAGAGAGGCTATAACCTGCGTCTTATTCTCCATTGCATTGCAGATTGCAGGAATCATATTCTGCTCTTCCTTGGCATCCTGCGGGCAGACAAGGATACACTTCTCACAGTAAATACACTGACTTTCTATGATCCTGGCCTGATGATCATGAACACGTATCGCCTTGACCGGGCAGTTCCGGACACATTTGTAACAATTTTTACAACTGACTTTTTTAAACTGAAGGATTGACTGAAATCTCTGCATGCCTCGTACTCCTTATTATGTAACACTATATTTTTCACAAAAAATTATCTGTAACCGTTCCGTACTTTCACAGAATGATGTACTGCCGAATGATTATTTTTGCCTTTCCATAAAGGAATATGGAGCTGCCGCAAGGACAGCAGATCCATGTGCGACAGCCCCATATAATATTTACGATATCAGATCCGGAACTTTGTCTCCGATATTGTTTTATGCTTTCTCAATCTTAATTGCGCATACCTTATATTCAGGAATTCTTGCGTATTTGTCAAGTGCGGCGTTGGTCAGCCAGTTTGCATTTCCATCCGGGAAGTGGAATGGCATCCAGCTCTCACCCGGTGAGGTCTTTGTACCTACACGAGCGGTAGATTCAATGGATCCTCGTCTGGAAGAAACTCTGACTTTATCACCGTTTTTGATACCCAGCTTATCGGCATCTACGATGTTCATTTCGATAAATGACTTACCTTCGATCTCCATAAGCTCAGGTGTCTTTCCCGTCATGGCTCTTGTTGTATAATGATACAGAATACGTCCTGTCATAAGGATGATCGGATATTCCTCATCCGGAAGTTCTGCTGACGGTACATATTTTGCAGGGTAGAACCAGCCAAGACCACGGGAGAATTTACCAACATGCATGATCGGTGTTCCCGGATGATCCTTGGAGGTACATGGCCACTGAAGTCCCTGTCCATGAACTTCTTCACTGTCAAGACGTTCATGGCTGATACCTGCGAAGCTCGGTGTCAGGGATGCGATCTCATCCATGATCTGAGCAGAAGTCAGATGTGGCTGCGGATATCCCATGCGGTTCATCAGATCAATAATAATATCTGTATCCAGTCTCATCTCTCCAGGTACTGTGACAGCCTTGCGGACTCTCTGTACGCGGCGCTCTGTATTGGTAAATGTACCCTCTTTCTCTGCATAGCTTACACCAGGAAGGATAACATCTGCATACTGAGCTGTCTCTGTCATGAAAAGTTCCTGAAGTACAAAGAAATCAAGACTCTTTAATGCTTTGATAATGTGTGTGGTATCCGGATCAGTAACTACCGGGTCCTCACCATAGATATACAGACCTTTGATCTCGCCTGTGATTGCTTTCGGGAATACATCAGTTGCATGAGTTCCGATATTCGGATCAAGTTTTACACCCCATGCTTTCTCGAATTTCTCACGAACTGCAGGATCAGTAACCTTCTGATATCCTGGATATACATTCGGCTGAGCGCCCATATCGCAGGCACCCTGTACGTTATTCTGTCCACGAAGCGGGTTAACACCACAGCCTTCACGTCCAAGCTTGCCAACCATCATTGCCATATTGGACATGGACATAACACCCTCTGTACCTGTGGAATGTTCGGTTACACCAAGGCAGTAGATGATCGGAGCGCGGTCTGCTTTTGCATACATGATCGCTGCTTTTCTCAGATCGTCTGCGTCAATGTGGCAGATTTCAGCTACCTTCTCAGGTGTGTAATCTTTTACGATTTCCTTTAATTCTTCAAAACCTTCGGTACGCTCTGCAATGAACTTGTCATCCTGAAGACCTTCAGAAAGGATCACATTCATGATGCCGTTTGCAAAAGCAACATTTGTACCAGGTTTCAGTTTCAGATGGATATCTGCTTTCTTAGCCAGACCGATATCACGAGGATCAACTACGATCAGCTTACAGCCTCTCTTGATAGCCTGACGGATCTGCATGCCGACTACAGGATGTGCTTCCTCAGGGTTGGAACCAACCAGCATGATCAGATCTGCATTCTTTGTGATATCCTCAATTGGGTTTGTCATGGCACCTGAGCCAAGAGTCATCGCAAGACCTGCTACAGATGCGGAATGACATACACGTGCACAGTTGTCTGTATTGTTGGTGCCGAAGCAGCAGCGAACCATCTTCTGTACCATGTAAATATCTTCATTCGGTGATCTGGAGCATGCAAAACCTGCAAGAGAATCAGAGCCGTACTGTTTCCTGATCTCCATAAATTTGGAAGCAACAAGATCCAGGGCCTCATCCCATGTTGCACGTTCGAATTCACCTGTCTCTTTATTCTTGATCAGCGGATATTTAATACGCTCCGGTGACTGTACGAAATCGAAACATCCGCTGCGGCCCTTAACACAGAGCAATCCTTTGTTGGATGGTCCGTTTACAGCTTCTGTATCTACGATCTTTCCGTCTTTTACAAGGAGATAATACTGGCAGCCTGTTGCACAGTGAGGACAGGTCGTCAGAATCTTCTTGTCAATCTGGTACGGACGGTATTTCTTTCTGCGCTTCATGGTCAGTGCACCTGTCGGACAGGCCTGTACACAGTTACCGCAGGATTCACAGATACCTTCGTTCCATTTATGTTTGTAATGTGCACCGATCACTGACTGGAAACCACGATCCATAGTGTCGATGGCACCTCTTCCCACAATCTCCTTACATGTATTCACGCAGCGATGGCAGAGAATACACAGGCTTGGATCATAGGTAAAGAATTTATTGGTATCATCTATCGGCATATCCTTCATTTCACCGGGATAGCTTGTCTCAGTCACACCATATTCAAAACAGTAGTCCTGTAATTTACAGTCACCGTTTGCCTCACAGGAGAAGCAGTGTACACGATGGTCAGAAAGAAGGAGGTCAAGGGTATCTTTACGATATGCAACTACCTTCTCTGACATTGTCTGTACTTCATCACCCTCTGAGCAGCGAAGTGTACATGCCGTATCAAATTTGGTTCTTCCATTGTTTGTTACTTCTACCACGCACAAACGACAGGAACCATCCGGCAATACATCTTCCAGATAGCAGAGTGTAGGAATCTCCACTCCGATCTGTCTGGCAGCCTGCAGAATGGTCGTACCTTTTTCCACTTCTACAGGAATTCCATCTATTGTCAAATGAATCATCTTTTCACCCTCCTTAATTCACAGAAATTGCGCCGAATACACAATTTTCCAGACATGTTCCGCACTTAATACACTTGGAGGTATCAATGCTGTGAGGCTCTTTCTTATTGCCTGTGATCGCACCAACCGGACAGTTTCTCGCACACTTGGTACATCCTTTACATTTCTCAGGATCGATCACATAAGAACGCATTGCCTTACATACATGAGCCGCGCACTTTTTATCAACAATATGCTCTACATATTCATCTCTGAAGTTCCTTAATGTGGAAAGCACAGGAAGCGGTGCACTCTTTCCAAGTCCGCAGAGTGAACGGTCCTTGATGAAGTTTCCAAGATGCTCCAGTTTATCCAGATCCTCTACTTCACCCTTTCCGTCTACGATCCTCTCAAGGATTTCAAGCATACGCTTGGTACCGATACGGCAGGGACCACATTTACCGCAGGATTCTCTCTGGGTGAAGCCCATAAAGAAACGTGCAACCTCTACCATACAGGTATGTTCATCCATAACTACCAGACCACCGGAACCAACGATCGCACCGTATTTCTTAACAGAGTCGAAATCAAGAGGTACATCCAAATGTTCTTCTGTCAGACATCCACCGGATGGTCCACCGATCTGAACAGCCTTAAACGCAGCACCGGATTTCAGTCCTCCGCCGATATCAAAAATGATTTCTCTTAAGGTTGTTCCCATCGGGACCTCGATCAGACCTGTATTCTCAATAGAACCTGTCAGTGAGAAGGTTTTTGTTCCAGGTGATCCCTCTGTACCGATACTTCTGTACCAGTCTGCACCTTTGAGAATGATCTCCGGAATATTTGCATAAGTTTCTACGTTATTCAGAACAGTAGGTTTCGCCCATAATCCCTGTTCAACTGTACGGGGCGGTTTTACACGGGGCATACCTCTGTTTCCTTCGATAGATGCAGTCAGGGCAGAACCTTCACCACATACGAAAGCACCTGCACCACGGTTGATATGCATATGGAAGGAGAATCCTGTTCCAAGGATGTCATCACCTAACAGTCCCACTTCTTCCAGAACTGCGATAGCGTGTTTCAGTCGTGCTACAGACTGAGGATACTCCGCACGTACATAAATATAACCATGCTGTGCTCTTACTGCGTAAGCTGCAAGCATCATACCCTCGATCAGACGGTAAGGATCACCTTCCATTACGGAACCATCCATAAATGCTCCCGGGTCACCCTCATCACCGTTACAAACCACATAATGAACAGGATCAGCCTGGCGTGCTACCTGAATCCATTTCTTACCTGCCGGGAAGCCGCCGCCACCACGTCCGCGGATACCGGATTTATCAACCTGATCAATAACCAGATCCGGATCCATCTCAAACATTGCTTTCTCCAGAGCCTGGAAACCGCCGCTTGCTATGTACTCATTCAGAGATTCTGCATCAAACTTACCACAGTTCTTCAAAACAATACGGGTCTGTTTCGCGATAAACGGAATATCTTCCGGTCCGCGGCTTACTTTACCGCCTTTCTGATAAAGCAGTCTCTCGATAGTCTCATTACCCTGAACACTCTTCTCAAAAATCTCCTGGCAGTCTTCGATCTGAACCTTCGTATACTGGATCACATCGTCGCCTTTCTGGATACGAACAAGTGGTCCAAGCTCACAGACACCCTGACATCCTGTTTTCTTTACACCTACATGTGCATCTTTGTCATGAGGTCCAAACTCAATGGTAACTCCCGGAGCATCTTTGGCAATCTCCATGAATTTCTCATAGATTTTCTGAGAACCGGTTGCCACACATCCGGTACCTGAACAGACAAGAATACGACAGTCATAAGAATTAAGTTCTTTCACAGCTTCTTCTCTGATCTGCTCCAATACTTCCTTATTCTGGATCATCCCTGTTCGCCCCCTCTCAGTTTATCAATCAGCTCATCTGCCTTCTCCGGAGTCATTCTCGGATATACCTCTTCATTGACCATCATAGTCGGTGCAAGTCCGCAGGCACCAAGACAGGAAACTGTTTCCACAGTAAACATCATATCGTCTGTCGTCTTCTTTGTCTTTGACAGCCCCAGTTTCTTATAAAGTTCCTCCAGAACCGGTATTGATTTTCTTACATGACAGGCTGTTCCGTCACAGACCTTGATCACATATTTACCTTTCGCATCAAATGAGAAATTCTCATAAAATGTGGCAACACTGAACGCTTTCGCTTCTGTTACGCCGATCTGCTCCGCAACATATGTAAGCAATTCTTCCGGGAGATATCTGTACACCCCCTGGATATCCTGCATGATCGGAATCAGTGATGCCGGCTTTTTACCATAGAAAGCAATGATCTCATCCGCTTTCTGATAAAATGACTGATCTAGCATTTCGCACCCTCCTTATACCTGTTTTTTCTCTTTTTATTGCACTCTTTACATATTGTAACGTTAATTATATGCCTTTTTCGTCATTTTCACAAGCGCATTTATAGAAATTTTCTAATTTTTTATCATTTTCCTCTATAGATGTTTGTTTTGTTTGTCTAATTTTTATCAATTTCATCCAACAGCAGCAGCAAGAACAATTAAACCGAACGAAACTAGATTAAACCAAATATTACCGGCCACTTCAAACAATAATGAAAATCAACAGATTCTGCATACAAAAAGGAAGCCTGACTGGTCTTAGTCCTGCTTCCTTTTTTCTGCTATTTCTGATACTTTTATTACTGTTTGTTAAAATTGTAAAATCGAGGTTGTAAATACCACTGTTCCACTATAATCTCCTGCAATCTCTGAGAGTTCCCTTCCATACAATTGTTTCTGGTTAAAGCGCAGTGTTCCTTTACAATTCTTCCCCACTTGATCAAATGCAACTAAAAAGTATCCATTCGGTTCTGACATAGTATTAGCAGCTAATGGCTGATAATACTCCTCTATTGGATATATATTATATACATAATATATGAACTTTGTATTCGGCGAATCCTTCTGTGTCAGATAAAATTGGCTGTCCTCTTCCGTTGCATTCTGATCTTTCATACGAACCATCACATACTGATCCTCGGCAAGATTCTCTACACTGGTCAGTTCGACCTTAAATGGAACATCTTTAAAACTGTCCGTATCTGTCTCCGGCTGTGTCAGGATTCCGAAATCCACCTTATCCGGCACTGTCACTATATATTGTACTGCTCCTGTCTGCTCATCCTCAATGTGCGCCACCACTTCTGTATTTCCATCGTTGCTCCCCTGATTCAGAGTAAGTGCCCCTACGGGTACCGACGATGTAGTCACCATTACCAGGACCGCAGAGAGCGCCAGAATTTTTCTGTTTTTTACCATATCATCCACCCTTCTTTCTTTACCAGTCTGAGTTTCTGTTTTCATACACATTTTCGTTTGTTATTCTGTTGAAACTGAGATTGTGTATACCATTGATCCACTGTAATCTCCCGCAATTTCAGATATATCTTTTCCATACAGTTGTTTTTGATTAAACCGGAGTGTTCCCTTTTTACTTGCACCTGTCGTATTAAATGAACAGAAAAGATATCCACCCTGCTCTGTCATTGCAGTAGAATCTATCGGAAGATTATCTTCACCTACCGGATCTACATCATATACTTCATATTTGAATTTTGTATTCGGCGACATTGTTTGTGTCAGATAAAATGCACCGTCTTCTTCTGTTTCACTCTGATTTTTAACACAAACTTTCACATGCTGATTTTCAGCAAGGTTCTCTGCTTTTGTCAATGTAACCTCAAACGAAACATCTTTAAAACTGTCTTCATCTGTCTCCGGCTGTGTTAAGGTTCCAAAATCCACCCTATCCGGAACCCTTACTGTATACTGTACTTCTCCGATCTGCTCATCTTCAATATGCGCCACCACTTCTGTACTTCCACTGGTGCACTCCTGAGTCAAATCTCTCCCCGTACTTCCACTGGTAAACTCCTGAGTCGGATCTGATCCCCACGCAGTCATCACCGATGCGTTTACTGTTACAAGTGTCATAGAGAGTGCCAGAACTTTTTTTACTTTTACCATATTATTCCATCCTTTCCAAAAAGTAATCTGTTTTTGTTCAGTTAACAATCAATTGAAATTTTGATATTGCCGAATTAAGCGGTGAAGCATCTTCATCAAGGGTTACGCATTCATAAAAAACTTCTGCATCGTATGTTCCCTTATTCAATGTCTGCTCCAACGGGATTTCCGTCAGACCATACCCCGGTTTCAGAAGTTCAGATTTATACAGAACTGTACCATCCTCCAGTCTCACTGTGACATAAAATCCACAGTTGTTTTCTTTCGGATTGCCAATGCTCAAATGTAACTGCGTATCCCCTTCTTCCATTTCTGCTTTACTATAGCCGGGAATCTGGATTCCGCCTGAAGTACTTTCTTCTGGTTCATCTGTTTGTTCCGGAATTCCCGTATCCCAGTTATCCACAATTTTTCCGGCTACGCCATTCGCATTCTTTGCATCTTCCGGTTTCATAACCCGAAACATCACAACTGCTATAACAAACAGAATAAAAATAAAGAGGGCAGATATTACAACTGACTTCTTTTTTGTATTTTTCAATTTCTTTCACCTCCTTGTTCCTGCCTTCTTGTTTTCCTCCGGACAAGCCATATAGAAAGCCCTTTTCTGAGTTCTTCCTCCCTGACCGGTTTCAGAAGGAAGTACTCTGTTCACATCTTACTTATAGTCCTGATTATACGGAAATATCTTTCCAGTTCAATCCGTTTGGCACGAATCGCCGGAAAATAGCACGAAATGTAATTTTTTTTGCTTCAGGAATGCGATTATTCATAGTAGAAAATATTGCATATAACATAAAAGGATCAGCATTCCTGATAAAACCAGTTATAAATAACGGTTTCTCCATCAGAAATGCTGATCTCTCATCTTTAAATATCTTATTTTTTTCTTCTATCTTTCTTTTCAGATCTTTAATCTCTTTTTCTGCCCCACAAATAACACAGATATCATACAAAATCATACATTCTACTGTGCCTGAAAATAGTATCCGACACCCCATTTGGTGTGTACATATTTCGGTTCACTTGGATTGGTTTCAATCTTCTCACGGAGACGGCGGATATGTACATCCACAGTACGTACATCACCCGGATACTCATATCCCCATACAATGTTCAGCAGGTTCTCACGACTGTATACTTTATTTGGATTAAATACCAGAAGCTCCAGTACATCAAATTCCTTTGCTGTCAGATTAATCTCTTTACCTGCAATAAATACACGTCTGCCTTCACAGTCCATACGAAGATCGCCCACCTGAATGCTCTTTGCCTTTTCTTTCTCCTCGTGGTCGCTTCCCGCACGGCGCATGATCGCTTTGATACGTGCCTTAACTTCCAGGATATTGAACGGTTTGGTGATATAATCATCCGCACCATATTCAAGACCAAGGATCTTATCCATATCCTCGCCCTTAGCTGTCAGCATCACGATCGGCACATTGGAAAATTCGCGGATCTGCTGGCATACTTCCAGCCCGTCCATCTTCGGCAGCATCAGATCCAGAAGGATAATATCATATTTTTTATCTTTTGCTTTCTCTACTGCCTCTTCTCCATCATAAGCGCAGTCTACCTCCATACCATCCTGTTCCAGACTAAAACGGATTCCTTTTACGATCAGTTTCTCATCATCTACTACCAAAACTTTCCTGCTCATTCGGTTCTCCTTATCCTACTACTATCTCATCTTTTATCTTTGCAAAAGTACCTTCTTTGATACCCTGTACATTCATAATATCCTCTATCGCAGCAAATGGCCCGTTCTCTTCTCTGTAGGCAATGATCGCCTGCGCACGTGTTGCACCGATCCCCGTCAGCGTAGTAAGCTGAGCTTCATCTGCTGTATTTATGTTGATCCTGTTATCCTGCTGAACCTGAGCGGTCATCCCTGTATTCTGTCCTGTCCCGGCACTTCCATTCATCTGTCCATCTGATGCTCCGGCCATCTCTGCAGGATCCAGCCCCTGCCGCTCCATCTCTTCCTGTGTGAGAATATAAAGCTGCTGTCCATCTGTCAGAACTCCAGCACGGTTTACACAGGTTAGAGCTGCCTCGGGAAGATATCCTCCCGCCGCCTCAATCGCCTGAAACACCCGGCTCCCGGCTGCCAGCTGAAAAACTCCCGGATTCGCAACTGCTCCGCAGACATCAACATAGATCATCGCCTGCTGCATTTCCTTATCAGAAACTGCTTCTGACCCATTATCTATATCAGCATCTGAAGTATGTTTCCCGGAATCACTTCCTGTCCCATTACCTGCATCTGAACCATCTGATTCTGCCTGTTTTTTCCGGAACTCTGCTGAATTGCCACCATCATTCTGTCGGTCTTCTGTATCAGCTTTCTTCTCATCTGTATCTTTCTTCGACTTCTGTCCTGATGTTTTCTCTTCTGATGACTCCGCATCCACCTCTGCCTTTGCTTCCTGCAATCCATCTATCAGAAACTGTGCCTCTCTGCTCTTACATCCTGTCAGTCCTGTAAGAAACAAAGTTCCACACAATATCAGCGTCACAGTATAACAACATCTGTTTTTTATTTTTATCATAAGGGTCCTCCTCTTATTTCTCAGAGTAAGAGTCCCCCTGTCCATAATGCCACCCTTATTGTAACGAAATCTTAATGATTTTACAATAGTAAACTCTTATTTTTGCCACTTAAATATAACAATTCCGGAAATCGCGATCAGCAATCCAAGGATTTTGCGCCATTCAAAGGGTTCTTTATCTACCCCAAACAATCCAAATAATTCAATTACATAAGCAACTGCCAGCTGCGAAATAACGATCAGCATTGCTGCCTTTGCCGGTCCAAGTGCTCCCATACTCTGGATTACTGTAATGGTAATAAACGCTCCGATCACTCCGCCAAGAAGTGTATATTTATTGTCCACCTGCCAGAGTGCAGCCACACTTTCCCGTCCTGTAAAAAGCCAGGCAAGAACGCAGACTGCAAAAGCCGACAGCTGTACCCATCCGGTTGATACCCAGAGGCTGGTCTGCTTTGTCACCTCCGTGTTAAAAACACCCTGAATACTCATCAGTGCCCCTGAAATCAATGCCACTATAAATCCCCACATAAATCTGCCCTCCTGGATAATATGATCATTCTGCTTACTCCGGTAATCATTTTTATGTCGAAAAGAGGCACCGCTGTTTAGCAGTACCTCTTTTATTCTTTATTATTAGTTTATTCATTCCGCGCAAAATCATGCACACAGTATAAATCCTGTTTTTATTTTTCTTTCATATAATCCATACAGTTTCTCACATTCCATGCATATCCATCCTGCTTCGCCTGTATATAGCGGATATTTTCCCATAAGAAAAAGATACATACCAAGATACCCGTCTTCGGAATCAGCCTTTTCTTTATAAATAAGTTTCCCACTCTCTTTCCTGTAGATTCCCATTTTCCCATCTGTTTCCAGCAAAATCCCGGTATGCCAGTCCAGATACCTGCCAACAGCTTTTTTCTCTGTTTCCAGCCATTTCTGACGGGCATCTATTTCTTTTCTTAGATTCTGATAATAAGCATACAAAAATACAATCCCCACAGTTATGCAAAATATAATAAGTCCCACCACGTTCTTTCGATTTTTCACTTTTCTTTTGCATTGGTTTTGTTTATGCTCATGCATCTATATCCTCCAGGATTTTTCTGATTTTGATACTTGCAGTCCCATCACCATAAGGATTTCTGGCCTCACTCATCCTTCTGTAAATCTCCGGCTCTGTAAGAAGCCTCCTGCATTCTCTGTAAATATCCTCCATCTTCGTGCCTGCAAGCTTTAAGGTTCCTGCTTCCACACCTTCCGGACGTTCTGTTGTATCTCTCATGACCAGTACAGGTTTTCCCAGTGCAGGAGCTTCTTCCTGGATTCCGCCACTGTCTGTCATGATCAGATAACTGGCTTTCATCAGATTATGGAATTCTACCACATCTAACGGTTCGATCAGATGTATTATCTCACATCCACCGAATTCCTCATCTGCAATTTTTCTGACCTGCGGATTCAAATGTACAGGATAAATAACCTTCACATCTGTAAATTCCTCCACGATCCTGCGTATAGCCCGGAACATATCACGCATGGGTTCTCCCAGATTCTCCCTTCTGTGTGCTGTCACAGCAATCAGTCTGCTGCCTTTTGCCCATTCTATCTCCGGATGATAAAAATCATTTCTCACCGTATAGTGCAAAGCATCAATTCCTGTATTTCCTGTGATAAAAATCTGCGCACTCCTCCTTAATTACAAGAGACTGTGAACAGAC
>ENA-OROL01001184-OROL01001184.1-human-gut-metagenome-genome-assembly--contig:-NODE-1184-length-22495-cov-3.463191_pt1 | contig 22495 bp, 22 predicted proteins | sample MGYA00242128_ERZ509048 | MGnify/ENA primary metagenome ERZ509048 (study PRJEB26280, sample SAMEA2338750) | human gut metagenome | biome: human gut; feature: human-associated habitat; material: faeces...
GGGGTACTTAATTATGATATGAAGAGCTTTTTTACAGATATGTGGATGAAGCTTCCGGGCAGGTGCATTCTTGTCATGTGTGCAGTTGTGCTGGTGGTCTCATTTTATATAGCATTTATCACATCACAGAGGAGGGGGCAGAAATGAACAATGCATGTCAGCTTATAGATAATTATTATCCATTCATCATTAATATAATTATTTTTCTGTTCTGTGGTCTGGTTTTTGCATTTATTATCACATACATGTATGGTGCAATAAAAAATGCATATCAGAGGGCAAGGCTGCAGCTTATAAATGCCATGCAGCGTAACGTGGGACATAATGTATTTTCATACAATTACCAGGCGCAGCGTTTGAGTAAGCTTGGTGTATCCTACTATTCACATGGAAGAGTGACACCTACAGTGTACCTCACATATAAAATAACTGCTCTTGTAGCAGGCTTTGTATTTGGTATGTTGTTTAATCCGCTTATAGGATTAATATTTGCTGTTTGCGGATACATAGCACCTGACAAGGTGATAGAGCATCGGAATAATGAGGATAATCAAAAAATGCTCGGAAGTATTATGAATATCTACGATGTAATACTTCTTCAGATAAATTCGGGAGAGTACATTACACAGGTTCTTATTGATGCATATAGGGTTTCAACACATCCGAGACTCAAAATGGCACTTATGGAATTAACCGGTGATATTGTCTCTACCAATGATATGGTTCTGTCAATGGAGATGTTTGATGAAAAGTTTGACAATGAGAACATACATAATCTTGTGGTACTTGTCAAACAGCTTTCGGAGACCGGGTCGGTAGCCGGACTTTTAAGTGACATAAAAAAACGTCTCGCAAAATTACAGGAGAGCTATAACAGCAGTGAGAGAACACGCATCAATCGTCTAATTGCGGTGTGTACGGCTGCAATTGCATGCGCCGGACTGGCGGTGCTGGGGTATGCTTTCATAATCGGAATAGCGGCCTCAGCAAAATTATTATCATAGCATGATTCTAGGAGGAGAAAAATGAGAAGTATCAGAAATGCGGTAGAGAAGTTGAAGGTTTATCTGGCAGAGAAGGAGGCACAGGTACTGTATAATCCACGGTTTAGAAAGAGCGGCAGTGCAATTATAGGAGAAGTAATTGTTATTGTGATAGTACTTATAATTGCCGTGGTTTATAAGACAGGAGCAGCTGATTATATATCACAGATGTGGGAGAGTATAATAACGCATTCCAATTCACTCTGGGGTTAGCAGATGAAAGATTTTAATTTATTAAAAAAGAAAGAGGCAGCCGGAAGTTTTGTTGACTGTACAATAGCAGTGTTAATATTAATGGCTATTGTAGTGTATTCCATAAACCTTTATTCAAATCTCAACCTTGCAATTCAGAAAGGGAGAATAGAGAGAAGCTTTATTCTGCAGATGGAGACTGAAGGCTGTTTGTCTTCAGCTGCCAGAGATGCCCTTGTTCAGCAGCTTACGGATATTGGCGTTGAACAGATATCGTTTGAGGGAACAACAATTTCACCTGCAGGATATGGTAATATTGTTGTTCTTTCAGTAACGGGGCGCATTAAAGTTAATAATATTGCAGGTATGAGAAGTCTGTATGAGTTTATACGGGGAGATGATACATGTGAGTTTAAGATTTATCAGAAGTCAACTGCGAAGTATTAGGCTTAGAACAAAAAAAGATGGAATGGCACTGTTACCGTTATGCACTGTAATGATAGTGTTTCTTATGCTGATGGCCAACTTTATGTATCGCAGGGAGCTGATTCAAATCAATTATGAGAAGATTGATACTGCACTTACGGATGCCATTCTTGCCGGCGGAGTGATTAATTACTCTGAGTTCGGAAGGACGGGAAGAGTGATGATACAGGAAAGCACTGAGCCATCTGTATGGGACAGTTATTTTAACAATTCATATCAGTTGTTTTATGAATGTCTGAAAGCCAATCTGCGGCTGGATGAAGGTGGTAATGCAACAGTTGATAACGGTATTGTCGGAGCGGTAAGTATACTTGAGTACAGGGTATATAACTACATAGAGAATGAAGATGGATTTTATATTACCGAAATAGGGCTTAATAACGGGCAGGGATACTATATACAGTATAACCTCAATGAACCCGTGTATGTAAGAGCCAATGATTCGGTAATTGAAATCAAGGAAACATCTGTATATGCCAGGATTGGATTCAGGTTCAGGCTTGCAGTACGTGCGTCATGGCTTGCTGCAATGCCGGATGATGATTTCGAGAAAGATTACACGCTTACAAGGCTTATTGGTATAGCACATTAAACAGAAGGGGAAAAGGATGAAAAAAATTGTTTACACAAGGAATAAAACACATGAGGACGATAAAGAATTGAAGGCGGTTAAATCCGGGACATCTGCGAAGGTTATTTTATATTGCATTATTGTTACGCTTGTGTTGTATATTCTTATGATTTTCATTGAAAAGTCAATAGTTAATGCTGATGACAAAAAAGAGGTATACGTTGCGGTTAAGCAGGTTCCTGATAATTTTGAGATTACGGTATCTAATATAGCGGATTATTTTAAACTTGAGGACAGACCGGAATCAGCGATACCGGATGGATGCATCACACAGGACATGCAGCTTGTCGGGTTTATAACCGATAGGGTAATCTTAAAAAATGAGATTGTAACGACAGCGAGTCTGTCAACGCAGGATGAGCGCACTAAGGATATTGCCCATCCGATAGAAGTATCACTTAATGCTTCCAATCTTGCACAATTGGTCGGCGGTGTTCTGAGAACAGGTGATTATATTAATATCTGGTCTGTCAAGTCTTACACGGTAAATGGTGAGAAAATGACGGAAACAAAGAACATATGCAGGCATGCGTATGTAACAAGAACGTTCAGCTCATCCGGAGAAGCGGCCACAGATGAAAATTCTGATGTGGCAACAATGATCATTAATATCATAATACCGGCGGAACAGGAAGAGGAATTTAACACTGCAATCGTTGAAGGAACACTGCGTGTCGGAAGATATTTATATGATTATAATTCAGAGGAAGATTTGACAACAGATAATGGTAAGTAAATCAGATGCCGGATTATATGATTAATATAGCAATGGCAGTGCTTGCAACTCTGCTTCTGACCAGGTGGATTATAAGAAAATATATTGAAAAAAATATTCTGTGCTTTATAGCAGCTGAAATGGCACTTCTGATTGGAATTAAGTTTTTTAGTGGAAGTGTTATGGCAGTATGGTCGCTTCTTGTACTGGAGTCATACATTGACATAACTGAGCAACAAATTTTTTGTGTACCGACATGGCTTTTGATTGGAATTGAGATAATCTATATGCTGCTCAGTGGCACATTTTTAAATATACCTATGAGCACAATGCTTTTTCCAATGCTGCTGATATTAATAATGTCTATCAAAGCTTATGCAGATGGTGACAGAGAACTCTACCTGGCAATAATGCTGGATGCATATAATCATGGAGTGAGACCGGATTCATTTATTGTGTATCACATGCTTATCAGCTGTATAGTGTTTGTTTTATATGTGGGTATAAAAAATCTGATAAGAATGATGCGGCACAAAGCTGTAGTTGGTAATGGAGCTTTTGTTCCGGCTATGGCGGCAGGATATTTTATATTAGCATTATTGAAATTTTAAACTTCAGAGGTGAACTCAGTTCATCTCTGCGGTATCTGCTCTTTGATAATTTAATATAGTATACGTCATTTAATTCATACTGAAATGTCGACAATTTTATAGAAATGTCGACACTATTTTAGTAGCATTATAAAAGAATATGTGATAAAATATAAGTATGAAAAAAATAAACGTGTCAGCGCTCAAAAAGCGAATGAATGGGAAAGAGGGCTTATGAAAAAGAATCACTTTATTCAATTGATAACAACAGGTATTATTATAGTGACAGCAGCTTCCGGCTGCAACAAGTCAACCGCATCCGTCCCTGATGCTTCCTCCGTAGAAGCGACCTCAACAATTGAGACCAATACCATAGAAACAGTCAGCACTGCCGAGAAATCCAGCGAGAATCTCGTAAGTACCGAAGCGACCTCGTCCAAGTCTGACGCATCTAAGTCCGGCACATCCGAGACGGAGAAGTCCAAGACAGATGCCACAAATAAAAATACAGAATCAGACTCCACAAAGGCTTCCGACAAGACAGAGTCCGCAACCACTAAGGCTGCCGGGACTTCGACTACAGAGGCGACAACCAAGACGGAAGAGAATACTTCCAAGGCGGTTGTGACCGAGACTACAACTCATGCGGCTGCAACAGCTCCGACAACGACTCATAACAAGAAGCAGGAAGAGACTACAACTCAGGCTTCGACTGAAAAGACCACGGAAAAGGCTACTCAGGTGCCGACTAAGCCTGCACATACACACAATTACACATCTACTGTCACCAAGGCGTCGACCTGCACAAGCGAGGGCGTCATGACTTTCACATGTTCCTGCGGTGACAGCTATACCAAGGCAATCGGCAAGACCGCACACAACTACGGCAGCTACACATACAATAACGACGCGACCTACGAATCAGACGGCACTGAAACAGCAGTCTGCTCCGTATGTGGTGACCGTACCACAAGAACTGCAGGCGGCACAAAGCTTGTGCATGTGCACAGCTATAGCGAGTCCGTTACAACAGCTCCAACGTGTACAGCTGAGGGCGTGAAGACATTCGCATGTTCCTGCGGCAGCAGCTACACGGAAGCCATTCCGGCAGCGGGACATGCTTGGAGCGACTATGCTTACAATAACGACGCGACCACAGAGAGTGACGGCACAAAAACGAGGTACTGCACCGTATGCGGTGAGCGCGAGACCGTGACAGCCGAGGGAACCAGGAAGAATCTGCCGAGCTGGTATGATGAGCACAGCCAGCCGCTTAATACGACGACGGGCGGCTTCAGTGACGGGTCGCTGGAGGCGTACTTCGTCAGCGGGCAGTTTAGTTGGTCTGACGCAGCGCTTGGGTGTTGGGACTTTGGATACAGCATGACATCCGACTATGTGGGAACCTACGCAGAGGGTAACGTGTACCACGGTTACCTTTATGAGTAAAAGCGGTAACTGAGTTATACAAAAAATAAAATATGCCATCTCCTTTGATTGTTTTGATTATATAAAAGACGTATGCGAACTGTTCGTGTGCGTCTTTTTGTTTTTATATACCTCTGTCATATTTTACATGATACCAATATAAACAAATTAAATTTAGGAAAAGGAGGTTTAAGCAAACCATGAACAAGAAGTTAAATATAATGGGTAGAATAATTGCATTACTGATTGTTGTCACTTTGTCTACGGTCAGTATATGTACCGAAAATGTAGCAGCATTCTATAATCAGGACGGCTCAAATGAAGCTGAAAAAAAAGACCGAAATGCTGCAAAAATCACCGTTCAGCTTATGCAGTGTAAACATAAAGATACTCACTACAACAGCAACGGCATTCACATCAACGATACTACCGGAGATAAGATAATCAGGAAATTTGAAAGGGAGCCGAGTGTAATAAACGACACTGCCGCCGGTACTGCAACCTACGACATCAACAAATATGTCTATGAGTACGAGATGTCCTACTCCGAGGGCGCACAGGTCGACTATGCAGTGATAACCACACCGAACATCACGCATTACGAAAGCACCGCATCAGGCGGAGTGCGTGAAACCCATTCGCGAATGTACTGGCTTGGTGAGTACAACAGTACAATGGAGAATCTGACCGCCACGGAAGGTGCCAACGAATGGTACAGCTTTGCAAAACAGAGCGGAGCGACGGTTAATTCCGACCTCAGCCGCCAGACATGGGAAACCGTCGAAAGCGGAAACGGCGGCTCATACAAGGGCGAGTATGTCGTGAGCATCGATGTCAGCCGCACAATCGACAACGGACAGAAGTTTCTTTATCTGCTTGAGGGAACATTTTTTGACAGGAATACTCGGGACAGCAATCATCCGGACATGCAGAGCACCGGAGCTCCGTCCTACTACGGTACACATGTATACGGTGTTATCGGACTTGTGTTTTACAGAAATGTAAAGTTTGATGCCAATGGCGGAACGATGGCAGAAGAAACCATCCGCAGCATGCAGGTATATAACGGAAGCCGTAAGTGCAAAATTCTTCCTTGGTACAGTAATACCAGCAAAGAAAGATTTTACTCCGGCATCGACGTCTATTCCCCGCAGGTGACCACCGCATACGGCACGGCATCGGTGAAAGCTCCCTCCCGCACTGATTACCTCTTCACGGGCTGGTATGACAGTCCCGACGGCGGCGTGATGCTCTACGATACGGACGGCAACGCCGTGAAAGGCACGCAGTATTTTGATGCGGACGGTAACTGGATATACAAGGGAAACGTCACCGCGTATGCAGGATGGGAGTACGTCGGTGACTACACAATACACTATGACAAGGGTGCGAGCGATACTTATATAACGCCGCCTGCCGACACCGTGACAACAGTGGGTACCGCTGCCATACTTGCGGACACACAGCTTACGGGAAGCAGATACACGCTCAGCTACGAAGGAAACACCAACAATGAACACTCACGATCCACGTCCCTGCCTGCGACGGAAGGCACTTTTAAATTTGCAGGCTGGAACATAGGCGGCACCGTCTGTCAGCCCGGAACACTTTACGGGGAAACGCTTGTGAAGGATTCTGTTGTGGCAGCGACGGCAGTGTACAGCGGATATACCGTCAGACTCCCGAAGCTTAGCAGCACCAGCTATGAATTGGATGGCTGGTACGAGAGCTATGACGGTGTGACCGGGACATTTGCGGGATATATCGGAAAGCCGGGCGATGATTACACGCTTAATGCGGCAGAAAGTTCCTTTACGAAGACAATATATGCCAAATGGACACCGGCTGATGTGGCACTTAATTTCAATTACCTGATACCTGATGCTGCGAAAAACAGCAGTCTCGGCTACACGCTTACGGGGGCAGACGAGACATCGAGAACACTCATGTTCGGTACAAGGATAGGCGTGCTTCCCGAGCCTGAGCTTTCAGGATATACGTTCGTCTGTTGGAACTGGACGGCAGACGGTGCGGGCGGAACCGCCTCGGCAGACGGTCTTTATTATGGGATTGATGGCAACGGCGACCCGGCGGACACGCTGTACGCCATGTGGGAGCCGCTCAGCTACAGCATAAAATATGATTACAACGGTGCGGACGCAATCGCATCCAACCCGACCAAAGCCGGGTATTACGACGTTCTCAGCATCACGGCGCCAACGCTTGCCGGAGCTGAGTTTGCAGGCTGGACAATCACGGGAATGGATAACAGCCCGCACCTTCTTGACGGCACGAAGACAAACTCAGAAAGTGCATCCGGCATAGGCGCAGGAAAAAGCCCGGCTGAGTTCATCGGACTGAACGGCTCGGAGGGCACCGTGCTTTTTACGGCGCAGTGGAACTATGCAAAATACAACATCACATACGATTTCAACGGCGGTTCGCCTGTTCCGGGCGGCTCGTATCCGGCAGAGGCATCGGTTTACGAGTATTTTGACATCAGCAACCCTGAAAAAGGTTCATCACTCTTCAAGGGGTGGACTGTAAAGGGAATGGATGAGGGAACGCACTGTGTAGGCGGCGCGTATGTGGACGGTGCCACGGCATCAGGTGCCGGAGCCGGAAAGGCTGCGGGTGCAAAGCTTCCGTTCGCAAGCTTAAGATATACCCCCGGAACCGTAACCCTTGTTGCAGCGTGGGAAGCCGGCGACAGACAGCTCATATTCATGACGGACACCGGAACAATGACCGGAAAAAGCATACAGGACAACTGGACGCTGCGGTTCATCCGGTTCGGCTCTAAGAATTTCATGTCTAAAAATGAGTACGATGTGTCATGGGGAACCGACGTGCCGTCTGTAAAAAGAACCGGCTACACTTTTAACGGATTCTATACGGAACTTAAGGGCGGCACGCAGGTATTTAACGGCGGCAGCTCAGGAAGCATGGCAGACAGAATGCCGTCGGATAAGCTCGCAGCCGGGTCATACCGGGCGGACAACGGCACATGGGTTGGACCGAGCCTTATCCTGTATGCGCACTTCACGCCGCTGGAGTTTGAGCTCACGTTCGATGTCAACGGCGGTGTCTGGGCGGACGACAAGGGCTCGGACGACAGAACTCTGAGCGTGGCATACGACAGCGACAGGAACAGCACCGTCTGGGGTAGCGCAGATGTAGAGAGAACCGGGTACATTCCCGGCGGCTGGAACACCAGGGCGGACGGCACCGGTTACACGGTATTTGACACGGACGGGTACAGCACCGGCGAGGGCGGATACTGGTCGGAAGACTACAGAAAATAAGGAGGTGAGACGGATGAAAAACAAAAGGCTTCATAAATTCCTTAACAGGGCTGTGGCATTCGTCACGGCGGCGGGACTTGCGCTCCTGCCTCCGTGCGGAGCACTGACGTGGACGGGCAGTATTGAGACGGTGCTGGCCGACGATGCACCGGCTGGGTATCATTACGGGGCATCATCCATAACATACAATATAATAAAATTTGATGACCTTGAAATATTCGGCGATTACACAACATTATATCATGCTTCAACGAACAGCAGGTTTGGCTGGTCTTTTTGTGAATGGTGTGGTGAGTGCAATGATGAGTACGGCAATCCGAATCATTGGGTAACCCAGGCTGCTAATTTTTATGGATATTATGATACGGTAAATAATAAATATGTTTTTACCGGGGCAAGCGTATACGGTGGCGAAAGAAGCAAAGTTGATAATCATTGCGCAGTACATGAAACATGTAACGATGGCCATGGTAAATCACATAAGTCGGTATTACATGAACAGGACCAATCGGATATACAGGACTTAAACTCATGGATGTTTGACAGTATGGTTCGTCACCTGAGCCGTAAGGGTGCAGGTATGATTTCATTAAAGACACTAAAAAACAACGGATGTACGTTTGAGTATTCGCGCGAAAATGGTATCGGAGGAACTGTAACCGTAACATATAATAATCAGCTTGTTCCAAATAATTACAACATTGTCTTTAATCCATCAAACGGCAACGGCGAATTTTCCCATGCCGCCACATACGACTCTTCAAACCGGAATGCAGGAGCCGCGTCAGCAGCATGGAACGACTGTACGCTTCAGGGATGGTATACCGGTCAGAATGGGACAGGAGAAAAGGTATACGATGCAGACGGCAATGCCGTGTCCGGCAGTTTCTGGAGCGGCAGCGGCAGCAGTGCCGTATGCAGATGGAACAGCACGGATGGTGCCACTTTGAATCTTTATGCTTACTGGACGGGAACCGTCACCGTAAACGCCGGCACCGGAATATCCTCCGTATCAGGCGGCGGAGTCAAGTCCGTAGGAAGCGACGTCACCATAACCTCAACGACAAAAACAGGATACACAACTCCTTACTGGGAGCAGGACGTCGCAGACAGCAGCAAAGCCTACGGTAACAGCTACACATTCACAATGCCTGGCAGCAGCATAAGCTATACAGCTTACGCATCTCCAAAACAGTACGCAATAACATGGAATTCTAATGGCGGAAGTTCAACTCCCGCGAACACGGACGTTACATACGACTCCACGCAGGGAAACAGCGTCCCGTCATCGGTAATAACAAAAAACGGGTGCAGGTTTGACGGATGGTCAGATGCGTCAGGCAATATGATATACGATTCCAATGGTAACGCAGTAAACGGTACATACTGGGCAGGAAGCGGGGTACAGGCAGTATGGAAATATGCGGGCAGTGAAAATCCTGTAAAAGTGTATGCCAAATGGGCGGACATAACCGGGCCGACGGTAAGTGTGTCACCATCGAAGATAAGCACATGGGTGACGTCGACGTCAGTTAAGATAACTGCCGCAGATAACGTCATGCTCGCATCTGATAATACATACCAATATTATTTGTCCACAAGCAGCTCAAGTCTTGTCGGCGGTTCGTGGACAAACTATGCAAATGATAAAGCCGCAATCATCGGAAGCGGGCTGACGGGCACATATTACCTCTGGATTAAGCGTGTAAAAGATACGACGGGCAACTGGTCGAATAATTCAGGCAGCTATCATGTGTTCGGACCGTATTATTTCGATAATTCCTCACCTGATTTAAGCAGTGTCAAAAGCACTTACGGATGGTTCGAATCAGGAAGCCGCCCGGAGATTAATTTTGACATAACAGATGCGCACTCCGGAGTAAAAAGCATAACGCTCAGGGATATAAATGACGTAGTGCTTGCGGACATAACAGGCGGCGTCCACGGGTTTAAGTTCGATACGGATGGCATTAATTTTTACAATATCGTGGCAACCGACAACCTTGACAATGTATCAAAGAAAATGTTCGTCATAAAAATTGGCACTTCAACAGAAGTCCCGGCTGAAAATGTAGTATGGAAAGGACTCAATAATCTGGAGCTGTACCAGAGCTGGCTGCCTATAACCTACACGATAAGATTTGATAAAAATGACGGTGACAGCGCTACAAAAGCAACCGGAACAATGGATGACGTACCGGCTGTGTATGATGTGCCGCTCAATCTGCCGGAGAGCACCTTCAGGAGAGAAGGATATACTTTTGCAGGCTGGAACACGGAACCGGATGGAAGCGGACAGAGCTTTGCAGATAAAGACAATGTTGCCAACTTGACTGCTGTCAATAAGCAGGTGGTTACGCTCTATGCACAGTGGAAGGACATTTCAGCACCGACGATTACGGTAACGCCGACAAGAACTGTGAATCCTGACGTTGCAAATGATGCCGTAAAGGATATAGACATAACAATCAGCATACATGAGAGCGGTTCCGGGCTTTCGCCGGACAACAGCTATGAATATGGGTTCTCGGAGAGCTTTTACTCTCCGCCTGATTTTTGGATTGAGTATGCCACCTCACCTGCGGACAGTTCATTTTCGACAACACTGAACGGGCTTGGAAGCGATAAATCCGGGTACTACTATCTGTGGGTTAAGCAGATTAGGGACCGCCATGGGAACCTGTCAGGTGACAGCGGTGCTTTGGGACTTGTGGATTCGTGCCATGTCTACGGCATTTATACGTTTGACAACACCGCACCGACAGGAAATGCCGGATACGTTGAGAACAACGCCACCCTCGGTCTTTACAATGACGTTATTACCGGAGCACCATACGCAGTCATGACAATAGACGATGCGCAGGATGATATTGCAGGTATTGCCAGATTCACCCTTCGCATAAGTGATGCTGCGGACACGTCAAACAGCATTGATTTTGAATTTATATTGGAGGGTAACACCTATATCTGCCGCTTTAATCTGTATGACTGCCTCCCTGGTGCAGAGTACATCGAACAGGTTTACATGCAGATAATTGCAAAGGACAAGCTTGGAAATGAAGCCACAGTGGAGATATCACAATATGATTTCGGTACACTGCAGACCGGTGAGGCGATACAGGCTGAGGATATAGGCTTCAGAGAGACAGGCGGTGACGGATACATATATCTGAGAGATGATTTCCGTGTGGAGGCATATATACAGTCTTCTGATGATAGAACACAGTTTAAAGCCGGAAAGTGGGGGATATTAAGGGTATATACGTTTGGATATGTAGATGCGGTTGAAATCAACTTTGGCTCCCTAATGAATTATTACGATGCTGTGTATGATGTCAATCCAACCCTGCCAAAAACAACAATAAGCAAGGAGCTGTCGCTTATGTATAATCATGAATTTGCAGTGCCGCTTTACTGTGCTGAGAGCAGCTTCACCGACACAAAGGTTATGGGATACAAGAATGGGAGCGGTGAGCATAGATACGTTGTCTATAACGTTAATGGCAGCATACTGGATGATATAAGAACTATCTTAAAGTATAAGATTTATTAATTCAATACAGAGGTGAACTCAGTTCACCCCACGGAAATGATTTTTCGAATACGTTTATAAACGGATGAAGCAAATATATAGGAGGCTGAATAATGATTTTAAAAATTGAACCGGCAAACGGAGAAGTGGTTATAAAGGACAGAACGGTTATAGGGCATTATGAGAAATTTGCCGTCATCGAGGACGAATCAGGGGAGCTGTATCGGACAGAGGATAAGGAGTGGACACTACAGAGCGGAGAATTGTATACGGGGGCAGATCCGGAACCGGTATCATGTCTGCCGGAGAATGAACAGAGATTCATATATGGACAGTTCGGAAGTGAGGTGTAGGAATGGCGGTATCACAGAGCACGAGGGATAAATGGAGACAGGCGGCAATTGATAATCAGAAGGCTGTACATGACATGATTCACGAGATAGGTATGAGTTATAGAGTAAATCCTGAGAAAATAGCAGAGCTTCTTGAGTTTGGTTCGCGCTTTTATAAATATTCCATTAATAACGTGAAGCTGATTTATACTCAGAACCGAGGGGCAACGTATGTACAGCCATTTGAAAAATGGAAGGAAATGGGTGCGTCCGTCATGAAAGGGCAGTGCGGAATAAAGATTCGTGTGCCAGTTATGAGCACCTCGTTACTTTTGCCGGATGGACAGGTGGTGTCATTAGGTGATGCCACAAAGGAGCAGAAGGAGCTTTATAAAAAGGGAGTGCTTGAAGGAAAACAGACGCTGCATTATAAGATCGGAAATGTATTTGATATTTCCCAGACAAATTTTCCAAAAGAGAATTATCCTCAGCTTTATTCAATGGGATACGACTCGGAACAGCATGCAGCCATAATGGATGGGCTTTGTAAGTTCTGCAGCGAAAGGGGTGTGCAGGTATCATTTGAAGATATAAGCTCGATAGCTTTGCGTGGTTATTATAATCCGACCGATAACAGGATTGTAGTAAATGAACTTTTAAATGACACGCAGAGATTGAGCACACTGTCACATGAAATCGGACATGCTCTTGAGCAGCATGGGGTGAGGGATATCAGCACTGCTCAGGAAGAATTTGAGGCGGACAGCATATCGATTCTGCTTCAGTCTCATTTCGGTATTGAACTGACAGAGTCAAGAAAGGAGCACCTGGCAGGACATTACAGGAAGTTCATGGATGAAATCAGGACAGCCAATCCGGAGATTGATGAAGAGGGATTGATTAAAAAGGTTGATGAAGCATTGCAGGCATCTATGGAGGTATTCCGCAATAATATCGACCAAATCAATCAGTTTGTGGAAGAACAGGTAAATAAAGATAAAAGCGAGGTCGCGCCTGAAGATTATAAGAGCTTTGAAACATCGATGGAGCAATGCGAACAGTTCAGGAAGGAGCTGATTAATAATGGTTTTCAGCCGACTGACAGTCTTATGGATAATTACATAGTACTGTTGGAAGAGAAGGAAAAAGGCAGAATCAGTGAGACGACACTCTCGTATATATCCGAGAAATTCAGAGCCGGAAGTGACGACAAGATAATCAACGATATAGGGGATGAGCTTATGAAGCAGGAGCTCCGGCAGATGCAGACGGAGACAATGGAGGCAGAAGCATGCCCGTAGATGTGAGTAGCTTTACGCAGAGGTGAACTTAGTTCATCTTTGAATACAAAAGTTGTGAGGTGAACTAAGTTCACCTCACGGAAAGGAGGAAGATGTATAACACAAAATTGATTATGGAAGGTGGAGCGGTGATATATCCGGCATATCTTGATAAAGAGGATAAGGAGAAGCTATACAAGGAGCAGGGAGACAGGCGCGGATATTTGAGATGCGGATGCCGACCGGAGAGTAATCTGTTTTACAGGCTGTCGGAGGATATGCGGTTTTACCCGGAGCATAACAATTATGATCATGACAGATATTGCTGCAGATATAAGGATAAAGGCAATCTGAGGACAACGGCATATATGTACAATGATTCGTCAGATGAGATAACCGCTTATTGCAGCTTCAACCCGAAAGCATTTAATGACAAAAGCTCGGATGAAAGCGAAGAATCACAGCCGGAAATGACGGAGGATGAACTGCAGGAGGGGGAGGTGGTTATTGAAGGAGCTGCGCCGGAAAAGGGAGATGTAAAAGAGCCTAAAGAACCAAAGCTGGGAATGGCGGAGCTTATAAGAAGTCTTAACGTGGATGCCTTTACGGATGCCGTAATGCACAACCTGGCAATCAGAAACAGGGATACCTTTTCTAAATCCGTCTATAAGCGGATGAAACAGGTTCGCATAGCGAGGATGCAGAAGCCGATAGGTGAGCTGTCGCTGGAGGCGGACGGAGTAAGATTTGTGTATCTTAATTATGCTGATACTTATGAACAGACGGAGAACGGGTATACCAAATGTTATATAGATACGCTTGGTTCAGACGGAAAGACATACAGAAATCTGGTGCATCCCGCAGCATTGAGAAAAGCCGTAAAAGCTTTTGTCAAGGCATACGGCATAGAACCCGACGGTAATACAATGATTGCAGGATTCCAATATGTGAAAAAAGCCGAGCCGGGTATACATACCGTATAATCGGCAGGCTGCATATTTTTCAGGTATCGGATGGCGGAGTATACAGCCGCACTCTCGCAGAGCTTGAAGCTTATAACATGCTTGAGAAGATTGTAAAAGCTAATCCTGATATATGGTATGTGATACCTCCCGAAGATTCATGTGTCGCGGCAATCGTCTCCGTTGAGGGGCAGTCAAAGAGCCTGATACTGGCATTCAGGTCTCAGGTTAATCAGGTGTTTGCATACGATACCGGACAGTATGTCCTTGGAGTGGCAGATGATCCGGGCAGGCTGACGGCAGATAACATTCGTGAGGCACTTAAATGAGCATATACCAAAAATGTCGACAATTTTGTCAAAATGTCGACACTATTTTTGTAGCGTTTTGAAGCTGCACATGCTATCATTAAATCACGGAGAAGGAGGACAGTGATATGAAAGAATCAACAGATCAGATTTTAGTGATTAATGATAAGCATGATGAGTCGTATGAGAGGCTTACGGCACTAAGGGCAAAAACGGGAATGAACGTTAAAGAGTTCGCTGATTATATCGGTATGCCAGAGAGCACATACAAAGCCTGCGAAGCTGCTAACCCTAAATACAGAGCACATATGAAAGGGTATGTGATAGATCTTTTAGAGTATAAACTCACAATGGAGGGGCTGGTTCCTGGAAGCAACGGTAATAATGTGACGGACTGGCTCGAAAGGATATATAACATGCTTAGAGATTCATACGAGTATAGTCCTATACGCTCGCTGAGTTTTTTACAGCAGCACAAGGTTGACGCTGAGGACAAGAACGGGAGGTAGGATATGGCAGAGTCGGTTATGAAGATGGAGATAAGTTATAAAAAAGCCGTTGATGAGGAAGAACAGAAAAAAATTGATGCTGTAAAGAGGATTATTGATGAAGCATTTTGTACTGTTGGGATAAATAAAAAAGAAAATGATATGTATATCGGGAACAATGACGGAAAGGATTATATCGCATTTGGCAGGTTTGCTATTGACATGATGAAGAGAAGGGATGTGTTAAGCTGTATTGATACATGGCTTTTCTATGACGAAGATGGTAACATAGACGATTTTGGTACAAAAAGTAAGAAAGATATTGGACTTTTGGCGTTGGATGCTACGGATAAGTCAAGATATAAAGAAAAAAAGCTGTCAGTTATGAAGATGGAAATACGTTATAAGCCGGTTACGAATAAGAGCGACCAACAGGCACTTGATAATCTCAGGGCTATTATTGATATGATATTTGCCGATTGCGGATTTACCAAAAAAGAAGGAGACTTTTATATCGGTAATAACGACAAGGACGATTATGCACATTTTGGTATGGTGTTCGACAAACTGAATGATTGGAAGATTTTCCTGAAATCGGTAGATGTATGGAAGTTTTACGATGAATATGGTAATGCAGAAGATTTTGCTGCTCGAAGTAAAAAGAGAGTCGTGTATTATGAGTAAGGCGAGAAAAGAATTTACTTTTGACTTAGATACGAATAAGTTAAAGGATATATTCGGTGAAAAATCATATACCAAAGCATACAATGAATTGTTCGAGTTCTTTTGTCGGCAAAAAGGTTTTGAGCACAGGCAGGGCTCAATATATTGTTCAAAAAATATATTGGATAATTATGAAGTATTAAAAACAGTCGGCGAGTTAAGTGAGGAGTGTCCATGGCTGGTAACAGCTCTTAGAAGAATGGACGTAGCCGATATTGGAGAGATTCATGAACTGACCGAATGGATAACGCAACGCTCCGAAACTAAATCAATACACGATTACACATTAGAGCTTTTTAGAGATGAACTTCAGGCTAACGGTTTTGTGTTAACGGACAGGCTTGGTGAAAATTATCAGAAACTTACCGATTCAAGAGGCGATATTACATCACTCGAAGAAATATCCGCTGAATACCGCTCAGGCAGTGCAGATGAAAACATCAATGCGATAGGCAATGAACTTAAAGCGCAGGAGCTGCAGCTTATCGACGAGCTCGCGGCACCGGAAATTTAATCCGGAAGGGAGATTTTACATTATGAAAAACACAACGGCGGAAATTATATGAGATTAAGAATGATTATTACAGGAACAGCATTTATTATTGAAAAATTATAAGGAGGAAATGTAAAAATGCAGAGGTTACCTGCAACAAAAAATGTAAGCAAGAAAAGACTTGTGAGGTACGATGAAGGAGCTGCCATGTACAGCATGGGTAAAAACAAGTTCCAGCAGCTCGCTGCAGACGCACATGCAAAGCTCAAGATTGGTAGAATCGTATTAGTTGATTTAGACACTTTTGACAAGTATCTTGAGACTTTCAGAGTTGAGGATTAAAATAAATAACGGTCAGGAAAAAGTTTCGTAAATTATAAAAAAGAACTTGACTTTCAAGGGTACAATAAAGTATTATTATCATGTAGTGAACGGAGGTGTATGAAATGGCAAAGATGGGCAGACCTAAGACTGACAATCCCAAAAATGTCAGAGCAAAATTGATGTTGACTGAAGAAGAAGCATTAAGGCTCAAAGAGTATGCTTCTGCTCACGACATGACCATAGCAGGCGTACTGCGGAGAGGTCTTTTACTACAATATGAGATGGATGATCCTGCCCGCGGTAAAAGCTAGTACGATTACTCTTTCCTGAGGGAAGGATAATATGGCTGCATCAAGAAAAGATAATAAAGGACGAGTCCTGAGAAAGGGCGAGACGCAGCGAAGCCGTGATTTGATGTATGTGTATACATACACAGGTGCAGATGGAAAAAGGCACAGCATATACAATAAGGATATTGCAAAGCTTCGCGAGCGTGAGAAGCTGCTCATAAAGGCGCAGTTGGATGGGCTTAATCTGTCAGGTGTACACACACTTGACATGATGTTTGACAGATACATTGCCTTCAAGGCGGGGATTAAAGAGGATACGAAAAAACAATATATTTATATGTATAATCTTTACGTCCGAGGCTGTCTTATAAGCCGTAAGCGGTTGGAGGATATTGTTTATTCAGATTTGCTGCAATACTATCAATACCTCTTAAATGAGCGCAAATTAAAAATATCTTCAGTTGAAGTTGTCCATGCGATACTCCATCAGACGTTCAAATTCGCTATAAAGGACAAGATTATAAGGTATAATCCGTGCGATGACATCATGGCTGATGTCGCTTATACAGATGCACAGCGTTCGACCAAAAGACATGCACTCACTCCTGAACAGCAGGTTGCTTTTATAAGCTGGTTGGATAGCAATATGGATTACTGTTGCAGTTCCGTGATAATAAAATTTCTTCTTGGCACCGGATGCCGGGTAGGCGAGGCAATAGGTCTTACATGGGCTGATATAGACTTTGACAGACGTCTGATCAGCATTAACCATGCCATGAAATATTATGGCAGACAGAAGAAAACGGGTTTTGGAATAGTTACTCCAAAGACCGGTGCCGGAACGAGATTTATTCCTATGATGGAATCGGTATACAAGGTTTTAAGTGAGGAATACAAGTACCAGCAGGAGGATGGCTTTTGTGACATTGTTGTAGACGGTATGAAGGGATTTGTATTTATGAACCTTCAGGGTAGACTATATAGTCCGGGAGCAGTTAATAAGTCCATTAAAGAAGCCTGCACAGATTACAATGAATGGGAAATGGATGAAGCAGTGGCGGAGAACAGAGAACCGTTGTTGCTGCCGCATATCACGGCTCATAATCTGAGGCATACATTCTGCTCGAGATTGTGTGAAAACGAATCGAATGTAAAGCTGATACAATCCATTATGGGACATCGCAACGTACAGACGACGTTGGATATCTATACAGAAATAAACGAAATTAAGAAGAAGGAGGCAATACAGAATCTATCGAAACTAAATATATTTTAGAAATTTAGGAAAGTGTCCTGAATTCACATGAATACGACAAAGGTACGACGTTTTTATATATTTTCAGCTATTTTACGGACTTCATCTAAACTCTACTTTCATGGCAATTAAGCGTATTTAAAGGATAATAAATATAGATGAAATAAATTATTCTTTAATCGGATTTTAATCTTTCTCCTCTTTTCCTTTAATTTTCCAGGTTTATATTGTAACCATCAACAAGAGATACCATATCGGAGACAGATAAAGCGGTAAATATGTAATTCCGATAAGATAACACTTGTAAAGAAGCAATCCATAAAGCTATAATAAAAATGAAAACGGAGGAAAATAATTATGGAACTTAGCAGTGAAGAAAAATTCGACAGGGCGATGAAGCTCTCACAGAGAACAGGGGTAAGTCTTGAGGATGCCAAGGCGGCACTTAATGCATGTGATTTTGATATGCTTGATGCGGTTGTATATTTGGAAAAGTTAGGAAAGACAGCCGCACCACACTATACGGATTATACTACTACCGGCAATACGGGCAGTGTGCGGACAGATTACACTGATGAGGAGGAACATAAAAGTAAGAGAGTTACCTTCGGCGACCTGATGGGAAGATTTTTTAAGTGGATTGGAAAGGTTATCAAGATAGGAAATGAGAATTTCCTTGATGTGAGAAGAAATGATGAGGATATAATGAAGATGCCGCTCACGGTATGTGTTTTGCTTCTCATCTTTGCGTTCTGGGTATGCATACCACTTCTGATTGTGGGATTGTTCTTCTCATTCAGATACAGCTTTTCAGGACCGTTGTTTAAGACGGATGATGTGTTTAACAACGCAATGAACAAGGCATCAGATGTGACTGAGAACATAAAGAAGGAGTTCAAGGACTAAGATAGATATGGCAGCGATATTGATTGTTGAGGATGAAGAGAAGATTGCGAGATTCGTTGAGCTGGAGCTTAAGCATGAAGGCTATGAGGTCGGAAAGGCTGCTGACGGGAGAACAGGTCTTTCAATGGCTGAGAGCGGTAAGTATGACCTCATGCTTCTGGATGTGATGTTGCCGGAGCTTAACGGGATGGAACTGTTAAGGAGGCTCAGAAGGACGAGCAGCATGCCTGTAATAATGGTGACGGCGAGGGATGCGGTCATGGATAAGGTATCGGGTCTTGATATGGGGGCTGATGATTACATCACCAAGCCGTTTGCCATAGAGGAGCTTTTGGCAAGGATAAGAGTTGCACTCAAAAAATCAACGGAAATATCGGCGTCACATATCAGCTTGGATGTGCTTTCATGCGGGAGCGTCAGTCTTGACAAGGCAAGGCATGAGGTCAAGGTTGGCGGAAAGCTTGTTGAACTGACACACAGAGAATTTTCACTGCTTGAATATATGCTTGAGAATAAGAATATTGTGCTTAGCAGGGATACATTGCTCGAGAAGGTATGCGGATATGACTATGCAGGGGAGACTAATGTTATAGATGTATATGTGCGTTATATTCGCACGAAGATAGATGATGCCTTTGGTATCAAGCTTATTTCGACGGTAAGAGGAGTTGGATATGTCATCAAAGAAGAGCAGTGAGGAATCAATCGTAAGACGTATCAACAGAACATTTGTAGGTAAGTATGTATGGCACATCCTGAAAATGGATGTGCTTATCTGCATTATAGCTGCTGTGGTGAGTCTTTTTATTGCGGAAAAATCAGCAATGGGTGAGTTTGACATAAAGACACAGAGAAATATAGAGTGGAACATAGGAAGTGATTTCCTGTCCTATAATATGACAGGCACACAGGGACAGGAACATACGGTGAATATCACGGTGAATGAAGCAAGAGTGGTGTTCATAATCGGCGTTGTGATTCTTTTGGTGCAGTTCTTTTCGGTGCTTGTGATGTCAGCCAATATGAAAAACAGCATTAATGACAGATTAAGACCGATAAGGGAGATGGCAAGAAAGACAGAACAGCTCACTGACATGGCTTACAACGAACAGTATTTTAAGAGTCTTGAAGATGCAATAGAGAATGTTAATGCTACGTCGCCGGATGCAAAGATAAGTACCAACAACAAGGAGCTGCAGGGAATTGAGACGGCACTGAATCACCTGCTTGAACGTATGAGGGATACATACAGGCAGCAGTCGCGATTTGTCTCGGATGCATCACATGAGCTTCGCACACCTATTGCGGTCATAAGAGGTTATGCGGATATGCTTGACCGTTGGGGAAAAGAGGATGAAGGTATACTTGAGGAATCGATAGACGCCATAAAAAACGAATCGGAACATATGCAGAAGCTTGTTGAGCAGCTGCTTTTTCTCGCAAGAGGCGACAGCGGGAGAAATAATCTTAAGATGGAAGAGATTAAGCTTGATGAGCTTATGAATGAAGTGTATGAAGAATCGAAGATGATTGATTCAGAGCATGTCTATGAGTTCTTCGGGGAAAGTGTGCGGATGCGTGGTGACATATCAATGATAAAGCAGTGTGCGAGGATATTGATTGACAATGCCGCAAAATACACACAGAATGGCGATACGATAACCATAAGAACCGGAAAAAGGGAGGATGGTGTATATTTCAGCGTTCAGGACAACGGAATAGGGATGAAAGAGGCTGAAGTCAGCCATATTTTTGAGCGTTTTTACCGTTCGGACGAGGCAAGAGGGCATAAGAGCGGCGGCACAGGGCTTGGACTTTCGATTGCAAAGTGGATTGTCGACAGACATAACGGATATTTTAATGTCTTGACCAGACCGGATATAGGAACTAGAATAACAGTGATATTTAAATCTGAAACGGAGAATGACAATGAATTATAACGAGGCAGTTGAAAAATTAAAGACATTTAATCAGGAGCATGTGCTTAGGTTCTATGAGGAGCTTAACGAGGATGGGAAAAAAGAACTTCTATCGCAGATAGAGAGAACGGATTTTACGGTTATAGAGCAGGCGGCAGAGGGCGGAAAGCGCGGAAAAATAGCACCAATCAAGGCAATGACTCTGCCGGAGATTGAGATGGGACGGGAGCATTTTGGGAGAATCGGAATTGAGGCTGTGAGAGCGGGAAAGGTTGGTGCCGTCCTTTTAGCCGGAGGAATGGGAACAAGACTCGGCTCCGATGCACCGAAGGGAATGTACGATATTGGAATAAGCAGACATGTCTATATTTTTCAGAGAGTTATTGAGAACCTTATGAAGGTTGTATCAAAGTCAGGAAATTATATACAGTTGTTTGTTATGACCAGCGAGAAGAATCACGATGCCACGGTCAACTTTTTCAGGGAGCATGACTACTTCGGCTATGACAGCGAGTATATCGCATTTTTTATGCAGGATATGGCACCTGCTGCCGATTATGGCGGAAAGGTGTACATGGAGGCGAAGGACTGCATAGCGACATCGCCTAACGGTAATGGCGGCTGGTTTCTTTCTATGAAGAAGAGCGGACTTATGGAGCTGATTGAAAAGCGTGGGATTGAGTGGCTTAATGTGTTTGCGGTGGATAATGTGCTGCAGAGCATTGCTGACCCGGTATTCATCGGTGCTGTGCTCGAAGGAGGGTATTCCGTCGGCTCTAAGGTTATAAGAAAGGTAAGTCCTGATGAGAAGGTCGGAGTTATGTGTACTGAGGATGGCAGACCGTCGATTGTTGAGTACATTGAACTCACGGATGACATGCTCACGCAAAAAGATGAAAACGGGGAGTATGCATATAATTTTGGAGTCATTCTCAATTATCTGTTCAAGGTTGACCGGCTTTTGGGACTGCTTGAAAGAAAGCTTCCGTACCACAAGTCAGCGAAGAAAATTCCATATATAAATGAGAAAGGTGAGTCCGTGAAGCCGGACGAACCGAACGGATATAAGTATGAGCAGTTCATACTTGACATGATACAGATGCTTGACAGCTGTCTGCCGTTTGAGGTGCTAAGAGAGAAGGAGTTCGCACCGATTAAAAATAAGACGGGTGTGGATTCGGTTGAGTCGGCAAGAGAACTCTTAAAGAAAAACGCAATTGAGCTTTAATAATGTAATAGACAATTGCGAAACTATATATTTGAAAGCGTACGTTGTACAAATTTAACAATTCG
>ENA-OROL01001202-OROL01001202.1-human-gut-metagenome-genome-assembly--contig:-NODE-1202-length-22244-cov-2.768489_pt1 | contig 22244 bp, 19 predicted proteins | sample MGYA00242128_ERZ509048 | MGnify/ENA primary metagenome ERZ509048 (study PRJEB26280, sample SAMEA2338750) | human gut metagenome | biome: human gut; feature: human-associated habitat; material: faeces...
CTTGGAGTCACGCGGTGCGTATGTGATCAAACCACTTCCGGATAGCTATAACGAAAACGAGGCATTTACTCTGGTAAAACCGCTGGCAGATGGAGATCTTGCGATCGGTATCTTTAATTTCAGCGATACACAGAGAGAACTTTCTCTGGAATTCTGGGATATGGGTATCCCATATGCTGCCGGGGTATCCCTGGCTCTGCATGACTGCATCACAGGAGAAGAACTGGGCGAATTTACTGAACGATTTGCACCGGTTGTTCCATCCCATGGATGTGTGGTAGTGCGTGCGCATCTCGTAGAAAAATAAAAACAAAGATAAAAAGAAAGCTGTGGAAAAATCAATGGATTGCAGAAAATGCGGTGCACATCTGACTTCCGATGAGAAAGCCATCTACATGAAACTGGTGTCACGAACCGCTTCGAGTTTCCTGTGCATGGACTGTCTGGCGGAAGCGCTGCACTGTGAGCGAAAAGCGATTGAAGAGGCAACCTATCAGGCAGGAGCCAGGGATGTCTTTATGGTAGAGGAACCAATTGCAGCAGCGATCGGTTCCGGAATTGATGTGACGAAACCGTTTGGAAACCTGATCGTCGATATCGGTGCAGGAACCACAGATGTTGCAGTGCTTTCACTGGCAGGTGTCGTGGTTTCCAATACATTGAAGGTTGCAGGAGATACCTTTGACCAGGCGATCATGAACTATGCAAGAAAGAATCACGGACTTTTTATCGGAGAAGATATGGCGGAGAAGATCAAGATCCAGATTGGAACGGCCATCGAGGAGGCAACTCCGAGAACTATGGAAGTGAAGGGAAGAAACGTTATTACAGGACTTCCGAAGGTAGTGACGCTCACATCAGAAGAAATCCGTATGGCGCTGAAAGATGCTACAGGACAGATTGTGGAGATGGTGCACGGAGTTCTGGAAAAAACGCCGCCGGAACTGGCAGCAGACATTGTGGACAGAGGAATCGTACTTACCGGAGGCGGGGCACTGCTTCACGGAATGGACTCTCTGATCGAGCAGAGAACAGGAGTAAGTACACTGACGGTACAGAATGCCATGAGTGTAGTTGCCATCGGAACAGGAAAGTATGCGGAAGTAATGGCACGATTTGACGGATAAAGCGGGAGGTACTGCAAGGCGCAGTGCCTCTTTTTGGCACAAACAGGGAGGAAAAAATGAGTGAAACTGTTACAGGATATATAGACCATATTATTTTCCGGAATGAAGAAAACGGATATACAGTTATGGTTTTAAAAGAGACAAAAGAAGAGGAGGAACTGACTTGTGTGGGAAGTTTTCCCTCTGTCACGCAGGGAGCATCGATCGAGGCTTCGGGAGTCTATACGCATCATCCGGTGTACGGCAAACAGTTTCAGATTTCTTCTTTTGTGGAAAAAATGCCGGAGGACACAGAGGCCATGGAACGCTATCTGGGTTCCGGCGCGATCAAAGGGATCGGAGCAGCTCTGGCAGCCAGGATCGTGCGCAAGTTCGGGGCAGATACGATCCGGATCGTGGAGGAAGAACCGGAACGTCTGGCAGAGGTTAAAGGGATCAGTGAAAAAAAGGCAAGGGAGATTGCCGGACAGGTCACGCAGAAAACAGAGATGCGCAAAGCGATGATCTTTTTGCAGAAATATGGGATTTCCCTGAATCTGGGAGCGAAAATTTATCAGAAATACAGAGAATCCCTCTATACAGTTCTTCAGGAAAACCCATATAAACTGGCTGAGGATATTTCCGGAGTCGGATTTAAGATTGCGGATGAGATCGCATCCAGGATCGGAATCCATGCAGATTCAGATTACAGAATCCGAAGCGGGATGTTGTATACTCTCTTACAGGCTTCGGGAGAGGGGCATATTTATCTGCCAAAGGACCAGCTTTTTGCCAGATGCGCACAGCTTCTGGGAGTGGATGAGCCCTATATGGAGAAACATCTGATGGATATGGTGATCGACCGGAAGCTGGTATTAAAAGAGAAAAACGGGGAAACTGTTGTTTATCCGAGTCAGTATTATTATCTGGAGCTGAACACAGCCAGAATGCTCTGTGAGCTGAATATTCTCTGCCCGGAGGATGAAGAACTGATCCGGAAACGAATCGCCATGATTGAGAAAGAAACAGACACTGTTCTGGATGAGATGCAGAAGAAAGCTGTGACAGAGGCAGCCAGCCACGGACTCTTTATTCTGACCGGAGGTCCTGGTACGGGTAAGACAACCACGATCAATGCGATCATTCAGTTTTTTGAAGGAGAGGGAGCGGAGCTTAGGCTTGCTGCACCTACCGGACGTGCTGCCAAGAGAATGACGGAGACGACAGGCTACGAGGCGCAGACCATTCACAGACTTCTGGAACTGAACGGAATGCCGGAGGAAGAGCGGGACGGCGGTCATTCAGCGAAATTTGAGAGAAATGCACAGAATCCACTGGAAGCAGATGTGATCATTATTGACGAGATGTCCATGGTAGACATTCATCTGATGCATTCCCTGCTTCTGGCAGTGACCACAGGAACCCGGCTGATCCTGGTCGGAGATGAGAATCAGCTACCGAGCGTAGGACCGGGAAATGTGCTGAGAGATATCATTCACAGCGGATGCTTTCCGGTAGTAGAGCTGACCAAGATTTTCCGTCAGGCTTCGGAGAGCGATATTGTCGTAAATGCGCATAAGATTAACCGTGGGGAACCGGTACAGATCAATAACAAAAGCCGGGATTTCTTTTTCCTGAAAAGATATGATGCAGACATTATCATACGTGTAGTGATCGCACTGATTCAGGAGAAACTCCCGAAATATGTAGATGCCAAACCATTTGAAATTCAGGTTCTGACTCCTATGAGGAAGGGCCTTCTTGGTGTGGAACGCCTGAACCAGATTTTGCAGAGATATCTGAATCCTCCGGAAGAGGCAAAGAAGGAAAAAGCCATCGGGGACCGTCTGTTCCGTGAGGGAGATAAGGTGATGCAGATAAAGAATAACTACCAGATGGAATGGGAGATCCGCGGAAGATACGGGATCGTGATCGAGAAAGGAATCGGCGTTTTTAACGGTGATATGGGAATCCTGAAGGAAGTCAATGAGTTTGCAGAGACCGCAGAAGTAGAGTTCGAAGATGGCCGCTTTGCCACCTATTCTTTCAAGCAGCTTGAGGAACTGGAGCTTGCCTATGCCATCACCATACATAAATCCCAAGGGTCCGAGTATCCGGCGGTGATCCTTCCGATCCTTTCCGGACCGAGAATGCTGATGAACCGGAATCTCCTCTACACCGCTGTCACCAGAGCGCGAAAATGCGTAACTGTGGTAGGCAGCATCGAAGAGTTTGAAAATATGATCCGCAATGAAAAACAGCAGAAACGCTACAGTGCCCTGGATGAGAGAATCCGGGAACTGGATGAGATGAATGAAGAAACAGTTTGACTGTGAGTAAATGCCAGTGTGTCAGCGCACCAGTGTGCCGACAGGTTGATTCTTGAAACAATCTTGCAGGATTATTTTGTATTTCAAGGCGGAGGAAGGAGACGCAGCAGTGACTACGGCGACCGACGACTGGATGGATGAGCGTGTGATAAGTGTATTTAGAAGCGTATTTATCAGAAATAAGAGAGCTGATAAGACAAGTAATAAGTAAAAATGATTCAGCATTTATTAAAAGAAGTTCTTGATATTTTCTACCCAAGGTGCTGCCCGGTATGTCAGAAAATTCTGAAGGATCAGAACCGTATGATCTGCCCGGACTGTGAAAAGAATCTTCAGCCGATCCGCCATCCAAGATGTTATTGCTGTGGGAAACCTCTGGAAAGTGGAGAATACTGCCGGGATTGCAGCAGCCACAGACATCATTTTGAGCAGGGGCGGGGGATTTTTGTCTACGATGACAAAATGCGCAGATCTATTACGAGGTATAAATATTATGGATGCAGGGAATACGGCGATTTTTATGCGAGAGCCATGTATCTGTATGGAAAAAACGAGCTTGCGCACTGGAAGCCGGATCTGATCGTTCCGGTTCCAATCCATAAGACAAAACTGCGGATGCGGGGATTTAATCAGGCTGCGTATCTGGCAGAGAGACTGAGTCAGTATACAGGGATTCCGGCAGAGACAGAACTGGTGGAAAAAGTAAGAAAAACAAAGTCTCAGAAGAAGTTAAATGCCATCCAGAGACGTAAGAACCTGGAGGCGGCCTTTCGGGTAAAAGGACACCTGAGAGGAAGGACGGTTCTTGTGGTTGATGATGTTTATACAACTGGAAGTACCGTGGATGCCATGGCAGTCTGCCTGAAGAAAAATGGTGCCGGAAATGTGTATTTTCTCACGGTTTGCACAGGCAGGAGATAAGAAAAAGGTCTTTCCATAAATAATGATGTATGTTACAATTAACCTGTATGACTATGTTAATTAATAAGGAGTTATTTATGTTAAACGAAGAGAAGATAAAAATCATGAATAAACTCGCCATGTATGAACAGGGCGAGGGAAAAAAGTATCTTCCGGTGAGCAGGTATTACCGCAGTGACTATATAGGTCTTGCCATGATCAAGAACTTCTTTCTTATTACGATCGGATATGTTCTGGTTCTGGCAGGGATTGCTGCATATTTTGGAGAATATCTTGTGGATAACATTCATAAGATGAACCTGGTGGCACTGGGAATTGAAGCTGTAGTTGGATACATTGTGGTACTGGTTTTATTTTCCGTACTCACTTATATTCAATATTCTGTGAAATATTACCGGGCTAAGAAAAGTGTGAAAACTTACTATGAAGATCTGACACGACTGAATAAGATCTACAATCGTGAAGAGAAAAAAAACTCAGTCAGAGGAGTATCAGGAGGATATAAAAAATGACAGCTTTACTCGAATTAAAACAGAAGATCAAGAATTTATACGGTCAGTATGAGGTTTATATCCTGCCTGTTCTGCGTTTTGTCCTGGGGCTGGTTTATTTCTTCTGGATCAATGCAAACATGGGATATATGACACAGCTCAATAATGTATTTCTGGTAGTGATCCTTGCGCTGATCTGTTCTATTTTACCATCCGGTGTGATGCTTTTTGTGGGCTTTGCACTGATGATCGCACATGGATATGCGCTGGGGATAGAGGTTGCAGGTTTTCTGCTGGTGCTGATTCTGTTTATGACGATTCTTTTTCTGAGATTCAGCGTTGGAAATAACATTGTACTTGTATTTACCCCTCTCTCTTTTGGGTTCAGTGTTCCGACACTTCTCCCGATCGGAGCCGGACTTCTGGGAAGTGCGGCATCTGCACTGCCGGCAGGATGCGGAGTAATCCTTTATTACTTCATCCGTTTCCTGAAAGTACAGAAAGCAATGCTGGAGAATGCAGATGTGCTGATGACAGACAAGCTGAAACTTCTGGCAGATGGAATCGCACAGAACTGGGGTATGTGGATCACAGTGATTGCATTTATTGTAGTAATCCTTCTGGTGAACCTGATCCGTACCCGTTCTTTTGATTATGCATGGAGGATCGCGATCGTTGCAGGCGGTGTGGTTTATGCAGTGGTTGTGATCGCGGGTGGATTTATCTTTGATGTAACGATTGATATTGTATCTCTTCTGATCTATACGGCAGTTTCAGTTGTAGCAGGACTGGTTCTGGAATTCTTTGTATTCGGCGGAGACTATACCCGTACAGAGAGACTGGAATATGAAGATGATGAGTATTACTATTATGTAAAAGCAGTTCCGAAAGCATCTGTTGCCACATCAGAAAGAAGCATCAAGAAGATCAATGCGGAACCGGAAAAAGAAGAAAGACAGGCACAGGAGCAGGTCGTTTCCTATGCCAATCCTATTTTCCACGGGGATGATGAAGCGGTACAGGAAGAGGAAGAAGCAGTACCTGTAGAACGAAACAGAGAAATAGAAGATATTGATTTTGAGAAAAAACTGGAAGAGTCTTTGAAAGACTTATAAAACAGGGGATATTGTTGACAAAGGATTACGATCAGGAAGTGATATCCCCGGGCGGCTTTTGCAGTGACAAAGACTTGACGGAAAGGAGAACCTTATGCAGGATATTACGGGAAATCTCATAGAAGCGCTGACAAGAATGGCACTCCCGAAAATCAGCATTATTGATATTATACAGATTGCGCTGATCGCGTTTTTTGTATACCAGTTCATGGTGTGGATCAAATATACTCATGCATATACGCTGCTGAAGGGCATACTGGTAGTTCTCCTGTTTATTTTGGTGGCGTACATTTTTAAGATGAACACGATCCTGTGGATCTTTTCAAATCTCGCGAGTACATTGATCGTAGGTGTAATTGTTATTTTCCAGCCGGAGCTGCGTAAAGCACTGGAGCAGCTTGGACAGAAAAAGATCATGAGTGCGATCATACCGTTTGATGCAGGGAAAGAAGTAAAAGAAAGATTTACAGACAAAACCATCAGCGAACTGGTAAAGGCCTGTTTTGATATGGGAGAGGTAAAGACCGGTGCCCTGATTGTCATTGAACAGAATGAACTGCTTACAGATTACATCCGCACAGGTATCAATGTGGATGCGATTCTGACAAGCCAGCTTCTGATCAATATTTTTGAGCATAACACCCCTCTTCATGACGGTGCGGTTATCGTGCGGGAGAACAGAATTGTTGCGGCAACCTGCTATCTTCCTTTGTCAGATAATATGGAACTGAGCAAACAGCTTGGAACAAGACACAGAGCAGGTGTGGGGATCAGTGAACAGACCGACTCTGTGACGATCATTGTTTCAGAGGAAACCGGTCAGGTATCTGTTGCGCAGAACGGCAGACTGATCCGTGGTGTAAACAGCAGCAGACTTCGTGAAATACTGGTAAAAGCACAGAACAAGCAGATTGTTGACAACAGTAAACTGAGACATTTACTGAAAGGAAAAGTGAAACATGAAGAAGAAAAAAATCACTGATAATCTCTCCTTGAAGATCATGTCTGTGGCGGTTGCTGTGGTAGTATGGCTGATCGTTGTAAACATCGACAATCCGGTGGGAACCAATTATTATACCATTACAAATGTAGAACTGATCAACAAAGAGTATGTGGAATCCTCTGACACGATCGGAAAAATGTGCATGCCCGAGGAGAACCAGGACACGGTAAGAGTTGCGATCACTGCAGATAAGAAAACCCGAGATAAGATCAGGGTTTCTGATATCAGTGCGGTGGCAGATCTGCAGCAGGCCGTAAGCCTGGACACCAATCCGGTGATGGTTCCGATCACAGTGAACTGTTCAGTATCGGGAATCGGTCCCGGAGACATCAAGGTGACACCGCAGAATCTGAGTGTCAATCTGGATGAGAAGGAAACTCAGGAATTTGTGGTAAATGTAACCCGGGGCGACACAAAGCCAGGTAAGGATTATGAGGTCGGAAGCCTGACTGCCAATCCGGAGAAAGTCAGGATTACAGGACCAAAGAGTCTGGTGAATAAAATAGATAAAGTGAATGCTGCGATTGAACTGAATGGGAAGACACAGGACTTTACACAGGAAGTGACCCTCAGCATCATAGATAAGAATCAGGAAGCACTTTCTGATTCAGAGATGAATTCCCTGAGGATTGAGAACAATGCACAGGTAATTGTGACAGCGAAACTCTGGAAAATCCGTCAGGGAGTAAAGATTTCAGCAGGCTATGTAGGAACTCCGGCGGAGGGATATCAGGCAGGAATGATCAAGACTGTGCCGGATACGATCAGTGTGGCAGGCAGTACAGAAGGTCTGGAAACACTGGCTGCGAATGATAATGTAATTACGATTCCTTCTGAGAGCATTGATATTTCCGGAGAATCTTCAGATGTAGAGAAAAAGATCAGTCTGAAAGATCTGCTTCCGGATAACGTGAAACTGACCAGCGATTCCAGTGAGGATGTATGGGTAACTGTCAGCATTCTTCCGGAAGGAAGCCGGGAATTCAGCTTCCCGACGAAAGAGATTGAAGTGAAGAATAAACCAGATGATCTTCAGGTTACTTTTGAAACTGCACAGATAGCAATCCGCATTAAATCAGACAGTAAAGATCTGGATGATCTGGATGTGACAAAAGATATCAAAGCATCGATTGATCTTGAAGATAAAGAAGAAGGAAATTATGAGGTTCCTGTAACAGTCAGCCTTCCGGATGGATATGAAATCGTGGAAAATGTTTCCACAGAAGTGGTCATTTCTTCAGGAACGGTAACGGAAGGACAGTAAGAGATAAAGAGGTATAGACAAATGATTTGCAAAAAGGTGACAATTAAAAATCCTACAGGCCTTCATCTCAGACCGGCGGGGATTCTCTGCAATGAAGCAATGAAATATCAGTCTCTGATCACATTTGATTATGACGGTGGAACAGCCAATGCAAAGAGTGTACTGAGTGTGCTGGGAGCATGTGTAAAATGTGGAGATGAGATTGAACTTGTATGCGAAGGTACAGATGAAGAAGAAGCACTGGAAAGCCTGATCAGGGCAATCGACAGTGGTCTTGGAGAATAAATTTGTATAAGAAGGGATGTGGTATGAACTGCCACATCCCTTTGAGGATATATATAAAAGGAGGAATGAGTTGTGAAAAAAAGGTTAGTTGCAGTAATACTCAGTCTGTTTATGTGCACATCAATGGTAAGCGAAGCCGGCGCGGCTGCGTTTACTTCTCCTGATGCGGCAGTGTCAGATGTGGAAACAGACACAGAAAGTATTGTGACAGAAAACACAGAAGAAAGCACAGACGATGTGGAAGCAGGAGATGAGACAGAAGATCTGGTTTCCGATTTTTCATCCGGAGCAGAGGAAGATAATATTTCCGATGCTGCTGACAGCAATGTGCAGGACAATGCACAGGCAGACTGCTTTTCATCCGGAGCAGATGACAGCACAGCAGTTTCTGATGCAGCGCAGAAGGCTGCTTCTGTACAGCAGGTACCAGTGGTCAGTGCGGATGGCGCAGTCGTTGTAAAAGCTGAGGACTGGGTACAGACAGAAAATGGATTCAAACTGAAAAAAGCAAAAGAGGTTGTTCCGGCTGCAAAAGAGGCAGAAAATAAAGATGCTTCTGATACAGATGGACAGGAAGAGAAGACAGCAGATGAGGCATTCAGAGATGATCCTGAGGATGTTCAGGAGCCAGAAAACGATGCAGACACAGTGGCTGATGCAGAACAGCAGCCGGCAGATTCTCTGGATTACAATGTGACAGCACAGGATATGGATGCGGCTTCAGGTACGGATGTGACTCCGGATATAGATGCAGATGTGGTTTCAGTCGCTGATACAGTTTCAGACGCAGATGTGACAGCAGACACAAATGCAACAGCAGATGTGAATACAGACACAACTACAGACACAGATACAACTATAGATACATCACAGAATGCAGATGATACTCAGAACACTGCTGACAGTGAAAATGCAGAGAACTATTACACAGCAGCAGACGGAATTGTGAAGATCAGCACAGAATATAAAGATGAAGTACATACGGGTTATTATCTCTTTGATGAGAATGGCCTGATGATCACCGGACAGGCAGAAGTAAAAGATTCTGAAGGTGCAGAAGTATCAGCACAGACAGCAGATGCAGCTGCTGCAGCAGACATCTCTGCGGATGGCAGTTCAGCAGCAGATACTTCTTCTACAGATACTGATTCTGAGGATATTTCCACTGAGGATCAGGATCCTTCCGACACAGAAGTACAGGATCAGACAGAATCCTGGTTTGTTACAGAAGAAGATGCGGTTCTTTATACAGGATGCGAAGGGGAAGCAGTGACACCGTACACTTCTACTCTCGGACAGCAGCTCAAAAATACATGGGTATGGACAGGTTCTGTATTCCAGTATTACAACAAGAATGGTGTAAAAGAAACAATCAGTACACTGGTGAAAGAAGCAAAAGCTGCCGGAACTTATACCGGATATTTTGCAATCAACGGAGAATATTACTGTCTGGACAAAAACGGCAAACCGCAGACAGGAAATGTTACGATTACAGTCAACGGAGTTTCCAGCCGCTATTACTTTGAAAAAGACAGTACCATTCCGGGAAGAATGTTCCATGAAGGATGGAAACAGATAGAAGGCAGAAAGGGAGAACGCTGGGTTTACTATAATCAGGGCGTCAAAGTTCCGGCAAACATCGGTAAATATTATGAACATGGCGTCATGGTTACTGATCTTGCAGGTGCAAAGGGCGGACGGAAATATATGCTTGATAAATGGGGCTACCTGTTAAGAAGCATTGTAAAGAAAGCAGAAGACGGTGCTTTCTATGGCACAGACAAAAATGGTGCGATTTATACCAATACAATGGTAAAATACCAGAACTATCGTTATTACTTCGGCAGCAACGGTAAACGTGTATCCTGGAAAAACAGATGGAAGAAGGTCGGCAACCACTTTTATTATTTCGGTGCTGTACCGGGACGTGTATCCGAGAAATATGGATGGCAGAAAATATACACAGCCAAGGGCAAATTCGTTGGATGGTTCTACTTTGATTCCAAAGGAAACCATTATACAAACAAGACAACTTCTGCAGGCTACTATTTCACTCCGCTCGGCAAACTTGCCAGTGGTCTGGTAGAGAGAAACGGAAAGAAATATATTTATGAAGTATCCACAGAATCCGTACGAAAAGGCAAACTGTACAAGAACACTATGGTTCGATACAAAAAGAAATGGTATCTGGCATCTTCTTCAGGAGCCCTGTACAAAACAACCTGGGTACAACGTAACGGAAACTGGTATTATTTTAAGAATTATGTAATGCAGACCAGTCAGTTTGCAAAGAAAAACGGCGTAAACGGTTATCTGGATTCCAATGGCAGATACACAACCGGATGGGTGGTAGTAAGCGATGCGCAGAATCTTGTGAGATATATTGATCCGGATGGAAATGGCTATGCGGTCAATACAAGCAAGTGGATAAATAATGTTTTATATTACTTTGACAGCAACGGTTACCGTATTACAGATCTGACCAGCAGGTATACAGGACCATATTATGTAGAAGTAGAACAGGCGAATGGTGTTATGACTGTTTACACAGATGCTTCCAAGAGGATTCCGGTCAAGACGATCCGTGTATCCGTAGGTCTTCCGGGAACACCGACACCGTACGGACCTTATACACTGAGAAGCAGTGCAAGATGGCAGCCACTGATGGGACCGTCATGGGGACAGTATGGAACGCATGTGGAAGGCGCAGGACAGGGAGGAATTTTCATTCATTCCGTAGCCTGCGGCCAGGCAAACTCCTTTAATCTTCCGGCAGGAGAGTATAACAAACTCGGAAGCCCTGCATCACACGGATGTATCCGTACCTGTGTTGCAGATGCAAAATGGGTTTATTATCACTGCAATGGAGCGACCATTAATATCGTCCAGGGTCAGTATACTGGCAGTGAAGTATTTAAGGGACCACTTGGAAGAAATCCGCTGACTCCATTAAGAGGAGCCGGAAACTTCGACCCGACAGACCCGGAAGTATAAAAATAAAAATACAAAAAATATAAGTATCAAAAAATACAAAAAAATATAAATGCAAAAAACACAAGAGGGCACTTCGATAACAGTCGGAGTGCTCTTTTTGTTACTGAGAACGGAGTGAACAGTAACACCTCTTTTTTACAAATCCTCTGCTATGATTATATCATCTTGCTTTTTGTGAAAGAACTGTGTATAATATGTGAGAATATATGGTCAACGAAAAGACTAGTACATCGTTTTCGAAATAACTATACCACTCACTTGTCTGCGAATCCGATTGCACAGGTCTAAAAGCCTCAGCGTAGCCCACTACGCCTGCGTTTTTAGACCTGCACACTCGAATCCGCATCCTACGTGATTGGTATAGTTATTTACGAAACGATGTACTAGTGTGTCGGCACACTAGGATTATAAAGATGAAAGGGAAAAACAATGAAGAAAAACCGGATGAGTGCAAAAACCAGGATTCTGGCAGGGGTAATTACAGCAGTAGTGTGTATGAGTCAACCTGTAAGTACCGTATTGGCGAATCCTCACTATGACAGACGTATGACAGTTGCAGAAGAAGAAATGGTGCCTGCGGCCGGAGCATCGGGGAGCATTGAGAGTCGGGCGGCAGTTAATAACAAAGCATGGAGAAAGATCAATGGAGTCTGCTATAACGGAAGCGGGGTGAAAATTCCAGGTGCGATCACAAGAGGAATGGATGTTTCCGAATGGCAGGAGAAGATAGACTGGACCAGGGTTAAGAAATCCGGAATTGATTTTGTATTTGTGCGTATTGCACATGGGATTGGTTATGAAGATAAACTTTATGATTATAACATGGAACACGCAGAAAAGGCAGGGATTCCTGCAGGAACTTATGTGTACAGTACAGCGACAACAAACACCGGTGCACTGAAAGAAGCACGGCTTGCTATCCGCAAAATGCAGGGATATAAAGTATCTTATCCGGTAGTCTTTGACCTGGAATACCAAAATGCACAAAGTCTTTCCCCTCAGAAAGTTTCAGAGATGGCACTGACTTTCTGTAACGAAGTGCGCAAAGCAGGATATTATCCTATGGTTTACTGCAATACTTACTGGTATGATAATTTTATTGACTGGAGTATGCTTTCCGGTCTGGATGTATGGATCGCACGCTACGGAGATACTATACAGGCTCCGGATGCAAACCGGTATTCCTATACAATCTGGCAGTCCACGGACGGAAACACAGAGAATGGACTGAATACTACCCGTGGGCTGGTTGATGGAGTTCCGTCATACAATGATGTGGATCTTGATTTTGGATATGTAGATTATACGAAAAAGATCACTCCAAGGTGGAAATCCGTATCTTCTTACACACCGGCCACAAAACCGAATACGGATTCCTATAACGGAAGTTCATCCAGGCACAATGGCTGGGTAGAGACAGAAAGCGGAAAAACCTATTATTATACGAACGGGAAGAAAGCCAAAGGCTGGAAGACCATAGAAGGAAAAACTTATTATTTTGATCAAAATACCGGCGTTATGTATCAGAAAAAACTTTTCACAGTGGACGGAAAAATTTATTATGTGAACAAATACGGAATACGTGTCAGCGACAGATGGGAGAAATATGACGGAAAGAAATATTATTTCACATCTGACGGTACAGCACTCAAAGGTATGAAAAAAGTGGATGGAAAATATTACTGGTTTCATACCACCGATGGCTATATGTTCCAGAACCGCCGTGTAACAAGAAAAAACGGGGATATCTATTATTTTGGTGAGGATGGAACCCGATGCGAAAATGGTATGTATAAGATCACAGAAAAGGGAGCTGTCCATACCTATTATTTCCAGAAAGATGGAAAAGCCTACAAAGGGTGGTTGACATACAAAGGCAACAAGTATTATTTTTATAAAGGAAGTGCAGCTCTTTCAGGTACCCGTGCAGAGAATATCACACTGACCAGCTCCGGCAACCTGGTATCCGTGTTTGACAAAAAAGGAGTCTGCATCAAACAGTATAAAAAATAATCTGCTTTATGCAACTGGCTGCATTTTTGCAGAAAGAATGTTACAATGCGAAGCAGCGGAGCAATTCGCAGATATCAAGTCAGGGTCAAAATACTTTTTGCCCCTGATATCATGAAATTGCTGTAAAATCAGAAAGGGAGAGAAAAAAAGAAATGAAAAAGGGAAAGAAAATACTGAGTATTTTACTGGCAGCATCCGTAGGTGTGACCGGACTTATCGGAAGCAGTACGGTATACGGTGCACAGAAGACCGAAACAAAACAAAAATATGTAGTTGTTCTTGACCCGGGACATGGAGGTAATGAATCAGGTGCCTATGCAGTACATAACGGAAAAGTGTACAGAGAAGAAGAGATCAACTGGAAAATTTCAAACTATACCATGCAGGCACTCAGAAAATCTCAGGATATAGAGGTGCATCTGACAAAGACCCAAAATGAGACATTAAGCCTTTACAGCCGTGTAATGGCAGCCAAACAGTACAAGGCAGACCTGCTGGTGAGCCAGCATATCAATGATTCCGAGAGCAGTTCACCGAATGGCGCATCTGTCATGATCTCCAGAGGAACGTACAGACCGGAAATCGCAGCCAAAGAGAAACTGTTCGGCAGTTATGTACTGGAAGAACTGGGCAAACTGGGAATCCGCAGACGTTTCCCGGAAACCGGCGGAATGGAATACCGAATGAGTGAAAACGGAAGTACATATCCGAACGGACAGGCCCGTGATTATTACGGAATTGTTGCGCAGAGTGTGGAGCAGAATCTCCCGGGCGTGATCATAGAACATGCATTTATCAGCAGTCCGTCCGATGCTTACAACTTCTTAAGATCTGATGCAAAACTGAAAAAAATAGCACAGGCAGATGCCAATGCCATTATCCGCTACTGTAAACAGCTTCCTGAAAAAATTTCTTCAGACACAGGTAACGGTTCCGGAGAACATGGATGGAAGAAAGTAAACGGAGAATATTATTTCTATAAAAACGGAATTAAACAGACACACAGATTACTGCATCTGAAAAGCGGTATCTATTATGTAGACAAAGACGGAAAACGTCGTTACGGCTGGAAAGTCATCGATGGGCAGACTTATTATTTCCAGAAAAACGGAAAAGCCGCTCTGGGCTGGATGCAGAAGAACGGACACTGGTATTTCTTTAACGCCACCTCAGGATTCCTGTACAAAGATATCATGCTGATCGACGGAGAGGGAAAGATCTATATCTTTGACAAAGATGGAAAACGCTATGACGGCTGGTGTACTTACAAGGGAAATAAATATTATATTGATGAGACCGGAAGTGCACATACCGGATGGATCAAAATAAAAGGAAAATGGTATTATTTCCATAAACGGACTGCGGTTATGTATAAAAACTGCACAGTTCAGAATTCCAAAGGAATCAAATATACTTTCAATTCCAAAGGAGTCTGCACAAACAGAAAGTAAGAATAAACCAGATAAAAATCAAATCAAGAATTGCGAAATAAGAGGCTCTGAGGTTGATTCCCGGAGCCTCTTATAATATGATAGCAATGGAAACGATAGTAGTGGAAACAGATCAGATATACAAAAAGGAGAATGCCATGAAAAAAATTGTGATCATAGGTGCAAATGATTTTCAGAAACCGCTGATTATAAAAGCTCACGAAATGGGATATGAGACTCATGTTTTTGCATGGAGAGAGGGAGCCACCGGAGCAGAAGATGCTGATTATTTTTACGAGATCAGCATCACGGAGAAAGACGAAATTCTGGATGTGTGCAGAAAAATCCGGCCGCAGGCGGTGGCGACCATCGGCTCAGACCTTGCCAATATTACTGTTCAGTACCTTGCCGAAAAACTTGGACTTCCGGGGAACAGCCGGGAATGTATTGAAAACTCCACAAACAAATTTAAAATGCGCGAAGCCTTTGCCAGAGCCGGAATCTGGGTTCCGTTCTTTGCCGTTGCAGGAGAAAACGATAAAATTTCTGTTCAGGAATCCGGATATCCGGTGATCGTGAAACCGACAGACCGCTCCGGCAGCAGAGGGATCACAAGAGTGGAAAGGAAAGAAGAACTGAAATCTGCGATCGCCCGTGCGACAGAGCAGTCTTTTGAAAAGAAGGCGATCATAGAAGAATATATCGAAGGTGCCGAATACAGTGTGGAAACTATCAGCTATCAGGGAACACATACACTTCTGGCAATCACAAAAAAATACACCACAGGCAATCCTCACTATATTGAAGTCGGACATCTGGAACCTGCGCCCCTGAGTCCGGAGACAGAAGAAAAAGTAAAAGAGACCGTTTTTGCGGCATTGAGTGCGCTCGGCGTAGAGAACGGAGCCGGACACAGTGAACTGAGGATAGACAGAAGCGGCAATGTCCGGATCATTGAGATCGGTTCCCGGATGGGTGGAGACTGTATCGGTTCCGATCTGGTACCGTTATCCACAGGACAGGACTTCGTGGGAATGGTGATAGATGTGGCTGCCGGAAACCCTCCAAAGATCAAAGAGGATCCGGAAAAACACATTTCCGCTGTACGTTTCCTGATGAACCGGAAAGAAATCCACCATCTGAACCGGATAAAGGAGAATTATCCACAATTTATCCGCAAAATTGTGCAGGAAGGTGACGTAGACAGTGCTGAGATTGTGGATAGTGGAAGCAGACCGGGATTTTATATCCTTCAGACCGACACAATGGAGGAAATGCAGAAACTTCTCCACTGCGGACCAGAGGAAAATCCAATTCAGCTTTTTAAGACACCTGTTCAGAAAATGCGGTTCAGAGATGAAAGAAAGGAGAATGGGGAAACCGGGAAGGATAAAAAGAACAAAGAAAATAAAGAGAATGTCTTTTATATCAAAAGAGATGACCTTCTCCCGTTTTCCTTCGGCGGAAACAAAGTTCGTTTTGCCTGGGAATTTGTCGAGGATATGAAAGAGAAACACTGTGACAGCATGATCATTTACGGAAATTATCATTCCAACCTGTGCAGGATTTTATCGACTCTGTGCCATCAGCTGGAGATTCCCTGTTACATGATCCACAACACAGAAGACATTTCCGGGGAACATGATACGAACAACAGCCGCATCATTCACCGGATGGGAGTCTATGAGATCAGATGTGGCAAAAGCGGGATCGCAGAGGCAGTCCGTACTGCCATGGATGAACTGACAGAGAAAGGATATCGTCCGTATTACATTTACGGAAATGAAAAAGGAGAAGGAAACGAGCACATTCCGATGCGGGCATACGAGAAAGCTTATGAAGAACTGTGTGCCTGGGAAAAAGAAAACCATACATTTTTTGACTATATTTTCCTGGCATCGAGTACCAATGCCACACAGTCCGGGCTCCTGGCAGGGAGCCTGAAACATCAGGACAACCGCCGGATCGTGGGAATCTCTGTTTCCAGAAATGAGAAGCGCGGAAAAGAAGTCATCAGCCGGAACATCCGTCAGTATGCAGAAAAGAATGGCCGGAAACTTCCGGAGAACTGGGAAGAAAACGTGCTTTTTACAGATGACTACATGGAAGGGGGATACGGTGTATATTCTGAAAAAATCGCAGAAACGATCCGAAAGGTTTATGACATGGATGCCGTTCCTCTGGATATGACATATACAGGAAAGGCTTTTTATGGTATGATGGAATACCTGAAAAAGCAGGAGATCACCGGAAAAAAAATTCTGTTTCTTCACACCGGCGGTCTGCCTTTATTTTTTGATTTTCTGGAGGATGAGAAATAAAAATGAAAAAACTGATGATTCTTGGAGCAAGCTATTCGCAGATACCTCTCTATGAGACTGCTTCCAGACTGGGAATCGCGACAGTAGCTGTGAGCACTCCCGGAGACTGGCCGGGATTTGCTGTGGCAGATGAATGTTCCTACACAGATATCTCCGACCCGGAGGCAGTTCTGGCAGCAGCCAGAGAGCATGAGATCAACGGGATCGCAACCTGCTGTCTGGATGCGGGAATCCGGTCTGTCGGGTATGTCTGTGAAAACATGGGACTGAAAGGACTTTCTGCAAATGCCGGAAAACTCTGCTCAGATAAGTACCTGATGAAAGAAGCTTTTTTGAAAGGCGGCGTAACCTGTGCCCGCCATATCTGCATCCACAACAGAGCAGAACTGGAAGAGGCAGTGAAAGTCCTGAACTTTCCGGTGATTCTGAAAGCGGTTGACCTTATGGGAAGCAGAGGGATTTTCCGCTGTGACACAAAAGAAGAAGTATTCACACATTATGCAGACACCATGAATGCAACCGGAAAAGACTACTGCCTTCTGGAAGAGTTTATTGAAGGAACGATGCTGGGCTGCGAAGCAATGCTTTCCAAGGGAAAACTGCTCTACTGTCTGCCAAATAATATTGAAAATTATCCGGCTCATGTTCCGACACCCATCGGTCATTCTGTACCGTACAAAAAGCAGGATACATTAGGCGAAGAAGTACAGAAACAGGTACTTCTGGCAATACAGGCACTGGGAATGGACAACTGCCCGGTCAACTGTGACCTGATGGAAAAAGACGGAAAAATTTATGTGATCGAGATCACCGGGAGAGCCGGCGGCAACTGCCTGCCTGAAATGGTGGGGATCTATTATGGGATTGATTATTATGAAGCGATCGTCCGCCTTGCCATGGACATGCAGGCGGAAGAACTGTTTCAGGATCAGAAGAACAGATTTCAGAATGCTGCACAGAGAAAATGTGGAGAAAGACCAGAAAATACAGATGGAAATCTGAACAGAGTGACACCAAATTTATCACATATTCTGACATCTGACAGGGATGGCATTCTGAAAGCCATCCATAATGACAATGAAGCGTCACCGGACCTTCTGGATCTTTCATTCAACGTTGAACCCGGAGAAGAAATCCGGCATTATGAAAACGGCAGGGACAGACTTGGCCAGGTAATCATCTGTGGAGAAACACTGGATGCCTGTGAGCAGCGTCTGAACGAAGTTTTGTCCAAATTAAACATTGAATTTATATCTTGATTGTGAGAGAATAACATGAGTAATTATAGAAATGATAAGAAAAGCCTGTTTTTACTGTTGCATATCAGCCTTTTATTCAGCTCATTAAGCGGGGTGTGTTCCAAACTGGCCTCCGGTTACACAGACAATATTTTTTCCATCCCGTTTCTGTTCTGGTTTGGGCTGGTCTTTGTGATCATGTTTGGGTATGCGATCATCTGGCAGCAGGTCTTAAAAAGAATGCCCCTCACAATTGCCTATGCGAACAAGCCGGTGACTCTGATCTGGGGAATTATCTGGGGACGCCTGATCTTTGGCGAAAAGATTACCTGGAATATGCTGGTGGGAGCCTGTGTGATCTTTCTGGGAATTTATTTTGTGACTACTCAGGAAGAACCTTCAGAAAAAGTCCGGAAGGAAACTGAGGAACACAGAAAGAAATCCGGTCAGATTCAGAAGGAAAAGGAGGACAGATATCATGAGTAAATTTGGAGGAGCAGTCTGCCTGCTTCTGGTTTCTGTGTTTATTTCTTCTGTTTCACAGATCCTTTTGAAAAAGGCGGCAAATAAAACCTACGAAGACCATATCCGGGAATATCTGAATCCGCTGGTGATCTTTGCATACGGAATGTTTTTCTGTTCCGTGATCCTGACCATGCTGGCACTGAAGAATATTCCGTTGTCCATGCAGCCGATTCTGGAATCCACAGGATATATTTTTGTGACAGTTATGGGATACTTTTTCCTGAAAGAACGGATCGGAAAGAGAAAAATGGCAGGGATCGCACTGATCCTGCTGGGAATCCTGATCTTTTCCATGTGAGGATTCCGGAAATCTGAAAGAGCATGGAAAGGAAAAACAGGTATTAAGGAGAGACAAAAGAAATGCTGGTATCTATTATTATACCATGTTACAATTCGGAGCACACTATCGGCAAAGTGGTGGAGCTTGCGATACAGGAATTTGAGAAACTTGAGAACTATGAATGTGAGTTTGTACTGGTCAATGACTATTCCAGAGACGGGACGTGGAATTCCATCCGGAGTCTGACAGACCGTTACCCAAATGTAAAGGGAATCAATCTGGCAAAGAATTTCGGACAGCACAACGCGATCATGGCAGCTCTTTCTCAGGCAGAAGGCGATCTGATCGTGGGAATGGATGACGATATGCAGAACCATCCCTCTCAGATTCCACAGTTTCTGAACAAGATGGAAGAATATGACGTGTGTTTAAGCAGAGAAAATTCTCTGTTATGAAAAATATCACCGGGGCCATCAGCAGATATCTGCTCTGGCATCTGCTGGACAGACCGAAGGATATCCAGATGAGCAGTTTCTGGTGCTGCCGGAAATATGTGAGGGATGAGGTTGTGAAGTATGACGGATACAATATTTTTCTTCAGGTACTTTTCTTCCGTACCACACATAATATTGCAAATATTGAGATCGAGCATTATGCCAGAGAAGTAGGCGAATCCAACTACAACTTCCGAAGAGGATTAAAACTGTTTATGTCCTGTCTGAATTTTACGGTGATCCCGTTGCGCCTGGCAACTTTTTTCGGAACACTGTTTTCCGCAGCTGGTTTTATCGGAGCAGTTGTGGTACTGATCCGAAAACTTCTGGATCCGTCCATTGCTATCGGGTGGTCGTCCCTGATGTGTGTACTTCTGGTATTGTTTGGAATCTGCTTCCTGATGCTGGGGATTATCGGAGAGTACATAGGAAAACTGATCCTGAACATTAACAAAACTCCTCAGTATGTAATCCGGGAGACCAGAAATATTTCAGAAACGTCAGCACAGATAAAAAAAGGGGTAACAGATGATTGATTTTAACAGACCTGCTTATGTAGGCAGGGAACTTGAATATATTCAGGACGCAGTGCACAGAGGGATGCTTTGCGGAGACGGAGAATATACGAAGAGATGTTCCGCATGGATGGAAGAACGCTTCCAGGTGGGACATGTGATGCTTACCACTTCCTGCACACACGCACTGGAAATGGCAGCATATCTTTGTGATATTCAGCCAGGGGATGAGGTGATCATGCCTTCCTACACCTTTGTGTCAACCGCAGATGCATTTGTTCTGCGTCAGGCGAAGATCGTGTTCGTGGATATCAGGCCGGATACTATGAACATCAATGAGAAACTGATCGAGCAGGCAGTCACAGACAGAACGAAAGTAATCGTGCCTGTTCATTATGCGGGTGTTGCCTGCGAGATGGACACGATCATGGAGATTGCCCGCAGACATGGTCTGAAAGTTGTGGAAGATGCAGCTCAGGGTGTGGATGCCTTTTATAAAGGAAAAGCACTGGGAACCATCGGAGATTTTGGCTGCTACAGCTTCCATGAGACGAAGAATTACACAATGGGAGAGGGCGGTGCAATTCTGTTCAATGGGGATCAGTATCAGGAAAAAGCTGAGATTCTCAGAGAAAAAGGAACAGACCGCAGCAAATTTTTCCGCGGGCAGGTGGATAAATACCGCTGGATGGATTATGGGTCTTCGTATCTGCCCAGTGAACTGAATGCTGCATATCTTTATGCTCAGCTGGAACAGCACAAAAAAATCAGTGACAAGAGAATGCAGATTTATAACTTCTATAATGAAAATCTGAAATTTCTTGCGGAAGAAGGCAAGATCGAACAGCCCTACGTTCCGGAAGAATGCACGCACAATGCACATATGTATTATATTAAAGTTCATGATATCAAGGTGCGTACCAGACTTCTGAAATATCTCCGTGAAAAAGAAATCTGCAGCGTGTTCCATTATGTACCCCTTCATTCCGCACCCGCAGGAAAGAGATTCGGAAGATTTTCCGGGGAGGATGTTTATACAACAAAAGAAAGCGAACGGCTGATGCGTCTGCCAATGTTCTATAATCTTGACATGGAGGATGCGAAACGGGTCGTGGATGCAATTGCTTCTTTTGATGGATTCTGATAGAAGAAGGGGAGAATTATGAAAAAAATTAAAAAAGTATTTATGATCCTGGCAGCAGTCAGTGTGGCGCTGATGCTTCCGGTACAGGCTATGGCAGCGGTGGATCTCAATGCGAAATATGACATCAGTACCAACCAGATCCAGGGATGGCCGGCCGGAGCCGATATCATTTCTGACACGGGCGTTCTGATGGACGCGGATACGGGTGTGGTTCTTTATAATAAAGGCGCAGATGAACAGCGTTATCCTGCAAGTATCACCAAGATCATGACACTTCTGGTGGCGGTTGAGAATTCCAGCATGGATGAACAGGTAACATTTACACAGACGGGTGTACAGAATGTAAATGCGGATTCCAGTAACATTGGCACGCAGGTAGGCGAAGTCCTGTCCATGAAAGACTGTCTTTATGCACTGATCATTAAATCGGCCAACGATGTTGCTGCACAGATTGCTGAGCATATCGGTGGCACGGAGCAGGCGTTTATCGATATGATGAACCAGCGAGCTCAGGAAATCGGATGTACGAATACACATTTTGCCAATTCCAGCGGACTTCCGGATGATAATCATTATTCCTCCGCAAGAGATATGGCTCTGATCATGAGGGAAGGTCTGAAAAATGACGATTTCCGTACTGTGATCGGGACTGCGGATTATACGATCCAGCCTACCAATATGAATGCTCAGCAGAGAGTTCTGCATACGCACCATCCAATGTTCGCGCCGGAAAGCGGATTTTATTATCAGGGATGCATCGGTGGAAAAACAGGAA